>Ga0268277_1000366_pt1 | contig 37529 bp, 32 predicted proteins | sample saktaG_5_FD_190132 | JGI IMG/M metagenome (GOLD analysis project Ga0268277, IMG submission 190132) | Saline water microbial communities from Sakinaw Lake, British Columbia, Canada - sak_2010_1_5_50m | ecosystem: Environmental > Aquatic > Non-marine Saline and Alkaline > Saline ... | reverse complement strand
CGATCCCGATACTCGATCCCATCGATATACAGTAATCAGCCATCTTATAAGGTGGTTGAATGGCCAGGGCATAACATCCTATATCACTGGAATAGATTATATCTTCTTCTTTTAATTTTAATTTTTTTATAGCTTTTTTTAGGGCAAAGGAAGTTGCACGGTGAGGACATCCGGGGCAGAGTACCGGTGGACGTAAAGGCAAAGGAAGTTTAGTACTAAATTTCTCTTTTTTAATTAATTCTTTATCTATTATTTTTGCCATCCCCGCTGAAACAATATCCGGATTAAATTCGTAAATTCTAGGAAGAGTCCTGTCTAACTTGCCATATACTTTTTTCCTTAGATTATACTTTCCTATTATGGCCAAAACTTCATTTTCCATTACCGGCTCTACTTCTTCTACTACCAATATACTATCCACACTGTTTATAAAATCTAAGACTAATTTTTCCGGGAAAGGATGAGAAAAAGTTAGTTTTAAAATTTTCACTTTTAGATTATTTTCACTAACCACATCCATTACGTAATTATAAGCACTACCACTGGTTACAATTCCAAATCTGTCCCCACCTTTATCAATTATCTTATTGAGGGGAGAGTTATTGGCGATTTCCTTAATCCGGGTTAATTTTTCAATTAACTCTTTCCTTCTTGCTACCATATTAGCCGGCATCACTACAAATTGAGCCGGGTCTTTTTCAAAAACCCCTTTTTCCTTTCCTTTAACAACCGGGCCCAGATTAACTATCCCTCTCATATGAGATATTCTGGTAGTAGTACGCATAAGTACGGGAATCTTAAATTGCTCCGATAGTTCAAAACCAAATTTCATCAGGTCTTTTACTTCCTGCGGATTAGAGGGTTCGAGCAGAGGAATCCCTGCTAAGCGGGCCATAATACGGTTGTCCTGTTCGTTTTGAGATGAGTACATAGAGGGGTCATCGGCAGATAAAACAATCATCCCTCCCCGCACCCCGGTGTAAACTGTGCTCATAAAAGAATCTGCCGCTACATTTAATCCCACATGTTTCATAAAAACAAAGGAACGTAATCCAGCAGCTGCAGCAGCAGTGGAAACTTCTAATGCCACTTTCTCATTGGAGGAAAATTCAAAATATACTCCTGCTTCCCGGGCAATTTTACAAAATACATCTCCTATCTCTGAGGAAGGAGTGCCGGGATAAGTAGAAACAAGTGAAACACCGCCTTCCAGTGCACCTCGGACAGCAGCTTCATTGCCAAGTAAAAATAATTTTCCTCCTTCTTTTTCGGTTAAAATTTCTTTTACTTTCAATTTTTTCCTCCTGATTTTTTTTAATTTTGTATTGCGTATTGCGTAAAAATTCAAAAATTATTACTAAAAAAACCCTGGCATGTTAATTTTTTTTGCTGTAGAAATTAAAGAATCTATTAATTGAGGCAGCTTTTCTTTATCCATTCTGACTGTGGGGACGCTAAAACTTAAACCGACACAAACTTTTTCTTGTTGGTCTCTTAAGGGAACTGCCACGCAAGATACTCCCTGCATATACTCTTCATTAACAAAACTATATCCTCTCTCCCTAATTAATTTCAGTTCTTTCCTTAAATATTCTTTGTTGGTAATAGTATAGGGAGTGTAGGATTTTAATTTTGCTCTCTCCAGATAACTAGCTAACTCTTGCTCGTTTAGATAAGCTAATAACACTTTCCCCACAGCGGCACAATAAGCAGGTTGGTTTGAACCAATCTTTAAATCTAATCTAAGGGTATTATCACTGCCTATACTGTAAAGATAGGTAATTTCATCTCTATCTAAAATGGCTAAGTTGACTGTTTCGTTAAATTGTTGAGAAAGTTCCTTCATATAAGGAATAATTTGTACTAAGCCGATTTTATCTGTAACTGCTGTCCCTAATTTGAAGATTTTAACTGTGAGGTAATATTTGCGATTCCGGGAATTTTGTTCGATATAGCCGAGGTTTTTTAGGGTTCCCAGCAGGCGATGCACCGTTCCTTTGGGAAGAATTATTTTTTTACAAAGCTCGGCAATCCCTAATTCTAACCCCTTATCTGCTAAAGCCTCCAGAAGAGAAAAAGCATTTTCGACTGAATGAATAGGATATTTAAATTTATTTTCATTATTATTTGTCTTATTTATTTGTTTCACTATGCATACCTTTGATCTTTATATTGAAACTATTCCATTTATATAATACCATATAATCTTAAAAAATCCTTCTTTTTTAAAAATATTTTAAGAAATTTTTAAGTTATTGAAAAAATAATTTGGGACACAATTGTTTAAATGCAAAATAGATAAAAAGAAAAATAAATTTTATCTGATAAATTTATGATTCCAATTCGAAGAGTGCTCTATCGTTAGCGGAGGTGGGTTGGAAATTGTTCTGATACTTCCTTATTAAGCCAGTCTATTAAAAATTTGAAGACCTCTTCTTTTTCCGGTTCATTGTGAATTTCATGATAAAGGCCATCCCAAATTTTTAAAGTACAATTTTCCTTTATCTTGCCGGCAAATTCGCGGCCTGCTTCAACAGATATTATTTTATCATCTCCCCCCTGCATAAGTAGAAGGGGAAGGGGAAATTCGGAGGCATGTTCTAACGCCCATTGTCCTGCTTGATAGGCACTGATAAACATCCGAGCGGAAATACGGTCATGAACCAGAGGGCCATTTTCGTAAGAGTGAACCACTTCGAGGTCATGAGATAGAGCCTTGGTATCTAAACCGCTTTTCTGGGAAAATGAAGGCCAGATGTAATTGGTTATTTTTCCTAAAGCAATTTTAGAAGCAGGCGGCTCAAAAGCTAAACGGAGCCAGGGGGCAGTAGCAATTACTCCCTTAAGATGTGGTTGACGACGAAGAACATAATTAAGAACTAAATTGCCTCCTAAGCTATGACCATAAAGAAAAGAGGGTATTTGAGGAAATTGTTTGTTTGCAGCTTCCAGCAGGGAGGAAATATCCTGCATTAAAGCCTCATAAGAAAGGGTATGACCACGCAGACCTTCAGATTTACCATGTCCGCGTAAATCAAAAGAAATTAAAGCATAGCCTGTTTGAGTTAAACTATCCACTATGTGAACATAACGACCACTATGTTCTCCTATCCCATGAATTAAACAAACCACAGCCTGAGTCCGATCTTCCGGTTGCCAGCTTTGACCGAAGAGCTGTAATCCATCAAAGGTCTTGAATTTAAATTCAGTATGTTCCATTCTTTACCCTTTCTTTTTTTATCAAATTACTATACTTAATAAAACTTTTTTATATAATCCCTAACGTCATCCCTGGTTCCTTTGAAAGGGCCAGGGCTTTCCATCTTTAATGAAACTAATGCACTTGCAAAAAGTAAAGCGTCTTCAATATCTTTATTCAACCTTTCGGTGATATAGGCGCTAAAACAGGTGTCACCCCGACCAGTTCTACCTGAAAGATTTCGAGGTTTTAAAGGACAAATATAACGTTTTTTACCATTATAAATTAAAACTTCTTTATTGTGAGTAATCATAATTTCCTTTGCTCCCCACTTAAAGAGCATTTCCGCTGCTTTCTTTCTCTCGTTTGTTCCGGTCATAATTTCAGCTTCAGCTGCATCGGTTTTTAAATAATCAATATAAGGGAGGTATTCCATTTTTTCCTGCCAATCCTTAAAGACCATTTCTTTATTTTCCCCTACAGTCCTTAAAAACCCTTGAACATCCAAGGCAACTTTTCCTTTATTGTGCAGAAACTTTATCATTTCATTATCAAATTCTCCGGAGATAAGACCGGCAAAATGATATATTTGAGAATTAATATTATTCGGAATATCGTCGATGGTAAAAGGGTCAGCAACCGATAGAGCAGTACAGGTCCTTCTTTCTCTATCTGCGCTATGATAAATATTTCTAATAGAAGTTGTATTCTTTGAATTTAGGGTAAAAATATCTTTCTCTGGGATGGTAAACGTTTCTAAGCAATTTTTATTTTGAAAGGATAATTTAGTTAAGATGCCAGTTTTGTGACCAATAGCATAAGAAGCACAGGACGAATAGACCACCGCCCCTCCAATTTCCTTTACAGTTTCTCCTTGATAGATATTTTCATCAATAGAAATATGACCCATTATAAAAGTATCGTAATTTTTCACTTTCGCCTCTTACACCTTTTTCCACATAAAATAATTATACTCCTAAAAAACTCTTTTAAAAAAAATATTTTACACTAATTTTCATAAATTGCTTTGAATAAAATTAAAAATGGAGGAAAAGCCATAAGTAAAAAATCCAGGGTGGTGAATTTCTTAAAGCTTTTTGCCTGAAAATAATTTACCTGCTTTTAATTATCGTATTTAGAAAAGGGGGAGATTTTCTTTAATTTGTGGTTATTGCTGGTACTTTCTATAAGTTCTTTAACCATTTCTAAACTATATTTATAAAACTTCTTATAACGAGGTTTTAACTCTAAACATAACACTCCATTATAATTCTTTAAAATACGAAATATCTTATTATAAGGAATCTCTCCCCAACCGACAGGCATGTGCATATCGCCAATACCAAACTGAATCAGATTAATATCCTGTTCTTCATATGACTGTTGAGATTTACCAAAACAATCGTGAATATGCACATGTTTTATATATGGTAGGGCTAATTTTATGGAATCTAAAAATTTAAAGCGATAATATTTAGAGGCCAGATAAGCATGACCAAAATCAAGGGTAATTCCTACGTTGTCACGGTCGATTTCTTTAACCTGATCAACTAATTCTTCAATCTTCGTTCCATATTTATACTTTCTAACTTCTTGCAAAAAGATGGGCTTGGGTGTTTGGGGAGTATGGGCAGAATGAGGAAACATTCTACTATTAAATCGTTTTGATAATTCCCAGAGAGTCTCTTCTTCTAACCCGGGAGAAGTATTTTCAATAGTAATGGTTACTCCTAAATCTTTAGCAAAGGCAGCTAATTCTTGTAAAGTTTTTACTTCTATATTCTTTAATCTTTTAATATTTTTTGGAGAAGGTACTTTTAAAAGACTATTTTGTCTCATTCCTTCACTCTTAATTTCTCCCTGTAAAGGAATTTTTCCTCCATGGTATACGAAAATTTCCCCACCTATGGCATTAGTAAATTCGATTCCAGATTTAAAAATTTCTTTCTGTAATTTAAAATTACGAGAGTCCATTAAATTTAGCAAATCTGGGCCATGAACGGTATATTTTAACTTAAATTCCTTCAGAATATCTGTAATTGCTCTGGTCTGCAGCCAATTCAGTCTCCCTTTAAAGATAGCATCAACTCCGTGAACAGGTATCTCGGCATAATCAAAACCATTGTCCTGAATATTGGCTAATGTTTCTTCTAGTAGATCTAAATCTCCATCTATAGTAGGGGAATCTATATTTATTCCAATTCCTTTTATATGCATAGTTTTATTTTTATACCATAAATATTTTTATTAATTATTTCACATTATAGCACAATCAAATTCATATACGAGCCTAATATAAAAATTGTATAAAATAATTTTTATTAAATATTTAATTTTCTTTTATATTTTTTAAAATAATATCTCTGCCGTAATTAATCTTTTTTATCAATATATGTCCAATTTTTGGAGTATTTATTTCAGCATCCGTTGCATCAACAATGTAAGTCTCCAAATCACAATCTTCTTTCAACTTTTCAATAAATTTAATCTGCTCTCCTCTGTTATTATATATTTTATTTCCTCGAATTGTATTTTTTAAAAGAATTTCAACAGCTAACGGGTCATGGATTTTTCTACATATTTCTTTATCCAAGTTGTTTTGATTAACCTCGATATCGTATATACCAGCCCTCCCGCATATTGGGCAAAATTCTACAAATGGATGATTCTTATTTTCGGTCGTTACCTCATAATGGGCGCTCAGAGCCAATCGATAAAATATTATATTCCCATTGCTTGTACTCAATTTTACCCTTTCGGATTTATTATTCATCAAATTTTTATAATAATATCTAATATGCAATTGATGATCGTGGCTGTTAGCTGGATTGTCTATATCTGTGTAAGGTTGTAACCCTTTATGTCTTCCTTCCGTATCGCTTCCTTCATTACTATTAAACAAAATATGGCGTAGACGATAATTGTCGCTAAAATTATTCTTTATATTACAATATTTCATTAAATTAAATATTACTAAATAAACCGCTTCAAGATATCCTTCTACAATATTGCTATTTACATAAAACCAGATATTGGGATATCTCGGTATTTCTTTTGAGAAAATATCTTTTTTTGGTAATTTAAAATCCAATTTATACCCTCCGCTTATAAATATAATTAAAAATAATTATTGTTCTTTTTGTATATACATAAAAAATTAGCTGTATGGTTTTTTTTACTTTATTTTATGATTTAACTATTCGATATAACTTTTAAAAATCCTTCTTTTTTTGAAAAATATTTTGAAGTTTATTCGATTAAAAATACTTATCACGCTTATCGTTGCTTTTCCGCTTTACTCTTTGCTATAATAATCGAATAAAGAAAGTAAAATTGTTAGATTATTAACTTTTAGATTGGAGATAATAAAATGGAAACTAACACTAAATTTTATGATATTGCTTTTATAGGACATTATACCAAGGATACGATCGTATCTTCCACCGGCATCAGAGTTGTCGATGGTGGCGCTTTTAACTACGGTGCCAATGTGGCAGTAAGGATGGGGCTTAAAGTAGCAGCAGTTACCCGTTTAGCAGAAGAAGATTTTCATGTAGTAGAGAAACTAAAACACTTGGGAGTGGATGTATTCGCACACATTTCCCCTCAGTCTACTTGTCTGCGTCTGGAATATCCCACTTCCGATGTTGACGAACGGGTCATATATGTAACCAGTTCAGCAGGTCCTTTTACTCCTGCCCAAGTGGAAAAAATCCAAGCCAGAGCAATTGTTGTAGGTGCCTCTATGCGTGATGAGGTTAGCTTGCAAGTGATAGAGGAACTTGCGAAAAAGAAAACTATTCTTTCCGCTGACGTGCAGAGCTTTATCCGGGTAAATGATAATGGTAAATTAGTTCCCAAGGAATGGCCTGAAAGAAACGATATATTTGCCTGTTTGGATATTTTAAAAACCGATGCAGTGGAAGCAGAATTGTTATTTGGAAAATGCGACCTTTATACAGCTGCTAAAAAAATGCACGACTTAGGTCCTCAAGAAGTAGTAATAACTCACCGTAATGGTCTTTTGGTTTATGCTGATGGCAAATTTTATGAAGAAAAATTCTTGCCTAAAGAAATTATAGGAAGAAGTGGTCGGGGAGATACTTGCATTGCCTCCTACACAGCCAAACGGTTAAGTGCTTCTCCTCAAGAAGCAACTGTCTGGGCGGCAGCTGTAACCAGTTTAAAGATGGAAGCTGAAGGACCTTTCCAACGAACTATGCAAGAGGTTAATAACCTTATTGATAATAAATATAAGAATACAAATTAAGTTGTCAAACCTTATTTTTAGTTGATCTAGATCTCCGGATAAACCATCCTAAAGAATAAAAAATCTTTTTTATTTTTTAATCTCTTCATAAGGTATAACATGCAAACTTTTTTCCTTTAAAATTACAGATACTTCCTCTCCAATAGAATAAATCTTATGCTCCTGAGGGTTAGCAATCTCTACGGTAAGTAAATTCTTCTCAACTTTAATTTCGTACACCATCCTGGAGCCAAGATAAATCACCTGGCTGATTATACCATTTATAGCACCTGATTTCTTAGGTTCCAGTTCTGCAGATTCAGGTCTAATAACCAGAAAAATTCTATCTCCTTCTGAAAAGGTATTTTTTGGTATATACACTTTATATTTTAACTCTTTTATATCGACTTCAATTTCTTCCTGAGTTAAAATATTTGCCACTCGTCCCTCTAAAAAGTTTGCTTTACCAATAAAATCAGCTACAAAATAATTAATCGGATGAGCATAGATTTCCTGAGGAGTGCCTATCTGTTGAATCTTACCTGCATTCATGATAACTACTCGGTCGGAAAGGGTCACAGCCTCTTCCTGGTCATGAGTAACATAGACAGAAGTTATACCAACTCTCTGTTGTATTTTTCTAATCTCTAACCTGGTAGATACTCGCATCTTGGCATCAAGATTGGAAAGAGGCTCATCAAGCAATAATACTTTAGGTTCCATAATTAAAGAACGAGCCAAACTAACCCGCTGCTGCTGACCTCCAGAAAGTTGTGCTGGAGATCGATTATTTAATCCTTTTAAACCCACTAAATCCATAATAGCTTCTGTTCTTTCTCGAATATCTTTTTCTGCTATTCGGTGTATCTTTAATCCGTAGGCAATATTTTGATATACAGTCATGTGCGGAAATAGAGCATAATTTTGAAACACCATAGTAGTGGGTCGTTGATTTGGAGGGGTGGTAGTTACATCTTCTCCATCAATAAATATTTTCCCGGAAGTAGGTAGTTCAAAACCGGATATCATTCGAAGAGCAGTCGTTTTACCACACCCGGAAGGTCCTAAAAGAGTAACCAATTCCCCTTCTTTTACTTCTAAATTCACTTTATCTACTGCTGTAACACTTTCTTTTCCGCTTCTAAAAATTTTTTCTAAATTTTTAAGAACAAGATAATCCTGTTTCATAAAAAATCCTTTCCTTTTTCTTTATAATTAGACAACAATATCAATGGTTCTTACGCCTTTACCAATCCGATTTACTATTAACTGAATAATCCCCAGGGCAATTAATACAATAATTATCAATAAATTGGACATCGCTGCTGCTTGGGCATACCTGCTATTATCCACAAAACCCAGAATAGCTATAGTAATTAAATTCCATTTGCCCGATACTACAAAAATTATAGCACTGATAGCAGTCATGGCTTTTACAAAATTATAGGCAAGACCGGAGAAAAAAGCCGGAGCAATCATGGGTAAGGTAATTCTGCGAAAAGTAGTATTGCTGTCTGCCCCCAAGTCAGTTGAAGCCTCCTCAATAGAAGGGTCAATTTGCTGCAGAGCAGCAATACCGGAGCGTATCCCCACCGGCATATTTCTAAATACCAGAAGAATGATGATAATCCAAGCTGTCCCCGTCATTACAAAAGGTAGAAATATAGTTTTTTGGTTAAAAGCTAAGATATATCCTATGCCAACTACAGTCCCGGGAACAGCAAAAGTAAGCATGGAGATGAATTCCATTACCCCTCGACCAATAAATTTTTTCCTTATTACCAGAAAAGAGATAAAGATGCCTATAATGCCGGCTATTGGCGTAGCTACAGATGAAAGAACTAAGGAGTCAATTAAATAATCTTTACCTACTTGAAACATTTCTACATAATGTTTTAGCGTTAGGGTGGAGTTAACTCCCCAAAGGGTCTGAAAAGAACCGTGAACGATAGTTCCATAAAAAAGAAACACCATTCCGGTAAAAATAATACAACAGGTATAAACCGGTAGTTTTATATACCATTCCAACTGCTTAATGGTTGCACCGGTAGGCTTTCCGGTAACTGTAACATATGATTTTCGAGAAACCCAGTATTTTTGCAGAAAAAAAGCAACTATGGTTGGAATGAACAGAAGTATCGCCAGAGTAGAACCCCGAGATAAATCGTACATCCCGGTAATTTGCAAAAAAGCCTGTACTGAAAGAACTCGATAATTTCCAGAAATAACCATAGGGTTCCCGAAATCAGCTAAAGATTGGATAAATACTAAAAGCCAGGCACTGGCAATACCTGGGGTAGCCAAAGGTAAAGTAATGGTAGAAAACACTTTTGCTCTCGATGCTCCCAAATCCATAGAAGCCTCTTCTAATGATGGGTCAATAGCTTGAAGAATACCGTAAAGAACTAAAAAAGCTGTAGGGGCATAAGCAATTGTTTCAACAAGTATCAATCCTCCCAACCCATATATGGTATAGTCACCAATAATTTTAGTTAAAAAAGGATTGAGACTCCCCGCCCTCCCCAAGAGAAGAATAGCTGATAGCGCAACTACGAAGGGAGGAGAAATAATAGGAAATGTTGCAATTGCCCGAAAGAAATTTTTAAAGGGCATAGGAGTTCTGGTAAGAGCATAAGAAAAGATAAAACCAATTATAGTACCTATAGTTGCAGTATACACTCCTAAAAGCATACTATTAAAGAAGGGTTGATAATAATACCTTTTGGAAAATATTGCTGAATAGTTGGCAAAATTCAATTGACTATCAACAATTAAGCTGGTTTTAAAGACTTGAAATATAGGAAATACCACAAACACTATTAAGCAATAAAAAATTGCCAGGATAGATACAAATAATAGTGGCTCTTTCCATATCAAACGTAGATTTCCTATGATTTCCCGTATCTTTCTATTTGAACCGTTCATATTTTCAATCCTATAATATTTGTGGAGTTAATACAATAATCCCTGCTACTAAAATAATCAACCAGTAACAGGGATTATTATTTATTCATTACTTCACTAACACACCTTAATTATTTTCCTATCCTATCTCTCCAAGCAGTAACCAATTCATCTTTGTGTTCGCCTGCCCAGATTGCGTCATAATCGATTAGTTTTACTTTATCTAAAGTTACTGAACCTTCCGCAACGCTTGCTTTTGGATTAACCGGTAACCGGTTGTATTTCTGGAATAGATCCTGGGCTTGTTTAGTATAACACCAGTCAATAAATTGTTTTGCTAATTCCGGTTCCGGTCCACCTTTAATTAAAGAAAGACCTCCAACTTCATAACCAGTTCCTTCCAGGGGGAAGGACATAACTACCGGATATCCAGCATTTACACCTTTGGCAAGAATATCGTGCGAGAAAGCAATGCCAACTGCTATTTCACCTAACCCAACCATCGGTATACACCCAGTGCCTGATTTAGTATACTGAAAAATACTTTCTCTATCAAATTCTTCCCACCAGTTCAAAGCTTTTTCCAGTCCAACCATTTGGATAAGAGTTGCATAAGTAGTATATGAAGTACCGGAAGTATACGGATAAGCTATAGCAACGTTTTGCTTGAAAGCTGGATTTAAAAGATGAGACCAGGAAGTCGGAGCTTCTAGATTATGTTCCTTTAAAAAATTTATGTTAGAAACAAATCCAATGGCACCAGTATAGAATCCTGTCCAGGCCCAATCCTCTGCATGCAAAATGTCTATTAATTCAAAATCGGTATTAGGTTTATATGGTTCAAGTAATCCTTTAGATGCTGCGTTGATGTGAGAAGTATTTGAACCAGCATGCCACATACTTGCTTGAGGATTTGCTGATTCTGCTTCTATCCGCGCTAAAACCTCACCGGACGACATTCTCACCCATTCTACATCAATTCCAGTTTCTTTCTCAAAAGCCTCAATGTAATACTGGGCCTCTTCGGTATCAAATGCTGTATACATATGAAGCACCTTACTTGCTGCCAAACCTGTGATAAACACACTACCTACCATAACCATGACTAATAAAAGTACTAAAGTTAACCTTTTCATGAAAAACCTCCTAATTTTTTAAAATTTTTACTATCAGACAAAAATACATATGTCCTTACATTATATATACTACGCTGCTTATCAACCTCCCTTCTTTTTTTGTAAATAATTTTAAAAAAATAATATTTTTTAAAATTATTTAATCTTTTATAATATTAGCAGTCTACCCTGGGGATTTAATTTACCATACAAAGCTTTTCTTATCTCCTGTTTTTCCCTATAAGATCTTACATGATTATAACCATCTTCCAGCCAAGATGGAGAAACAAGGAGCGATTTTTTAAATTGATCTAAAAGTTTATCTTCAAATTCCCCTTTATAGCCTCTCTTTACAAATAGCTGAAATGCCTGAGGAAAATTATCCCAGGCTTCCTGTTCTTGACCAGGCGGAGTAGGATAAAAAAGCCCGTTATTTACTTTAACTGCTTTTAAATCTCCACCACCATCACCGATCATTAATACCTGATTATCTTCATAATTGCCTGCCCTTTTTGCTACTTCAATGTGATGTCCCTTTGACCCCATTTCCTGACCGGAAATAATTTGAACATATTGAGCAATCCCTTGAGCTTCCCAGTAATTTGCTAAATCTGCATAGGGAGTTTTGGAGACAATTAATACATCTGCATATTTAGCCATTAATTTCAAACATTCTTTAACTTTATCAAAGGGCGGAATCCTGGCAGAAACATGGGGAAACATTCTGTTTACCGCTTCGCTCCAACCTAAAAGTTTATACAAAGTAAGGTCGAGAGGATTTTGATTTAAAAATTCTTCCAAACTCGGATTTCCCAAACCCAACTTATTTTCTTTAGTATAGACAATATATTCATTTAGAGGTTTTATATCGGGTAATTTTACCTGCCTTTGCTGTAAAACTTGCTGAACATCTTTTCTGTTCTGGAGAGCGATAAGGGTAAACTGAATAGCAATAAATCTATTGCAGCCCCGGTCCACAGAAAAAAGATTATAATATTCAGCAACTTCTCTATAATAAGATTCCATCTCCCACAATTGATAAAATTCCATAAATTGAGGGTGAAAAATCAGCATCTGTTTTCCGTTCATATTATCAGTAACACAGCCATCGGTATCTATGGCTACTAAATAATCTTTGGTCCTTTTAAAATTCCTTAACTGTTGTTCCGGATCTTTTTTTATCTGCTTTTCGGTAAGTCTGGGCAAGGCCATTTTCTAACTCCTTTCTAATACAAGTAATGAGTGATGAGTAATAAGTAATATGATTTTTTATCCCTTTGCTTATTGCTTCCCAATCTTTACCTATTTACTTATCATGTATTACTCATTACTTACTTCTATGCTCCACGGGTACATATGTTCCGCATTTTTTGGGAACATAGATCTCTTTAAATTTGGTAAATCGCGGGAGTGGGCTTCCGATTAAAGGCAAAACCCAATTTATAAATTCATTAGTTACGTCTACCCTATTTGAGGCAATCCATTTCTTGGGGAATTCCCTTTCTGAATTAGCTACAGTATCTAAAAGTATTTTATCATAATTTACTTTATAAGGTAAATCAGGATTTCTTATAATGGTCGACATAAAACCATTTTCCCCCGATAAAGCAATTTTGGCAGCATACACTCCCACCTGATAAGCCTCCTCTTTATCAATTTCAGATACATAAGTAATCTCTCTTCTCTGGCGAGTACCCGGTCTTTCCGAACGAGCTATTCCTCTAATTACCAGTCTACTTTGAGCTCTTCCCTGGTTATCTTCCCTGTCTATTCCGTTAAGATAATTAGTAAGTGTTTGTTCTACGGTTTTTTCGGAAGCGCTAAATTGGGCATGACCAAAACTATCTCGTAGTATTCCCAAATCTCCTACATTCACTCCTTCTCCGATAACCACCATACATCTTCCCTGTTTTTTTAATTTTTCATTAACTTTTTCGGTAATAAATTCTAAATTACCTTGATAATCATCTTTAGATAGAGATTCCGGTAAAATTATTAGTAAGGGCATTTCTCTTTTTAGGTCAGCCAGCCTTGCTGCTGCCGGAATAAAACCAATTTTTCTCCCCATTACTCCGATTACTAAAACAGGGTCACTGGTATAGCTGGATTTATTCTCTTCATTTGCTTCCAGTATATTAACAGCCAAATTACGAGCTACGCTCCCATATCCCGGGTCATGGTCACATACCGCAAATGTTCCATCAGCTTGTAATGGTCCTCCTACATCATTATCAATAGTTTTGGGAATACCGGTACAAATAAGTTCTAAATTATTCCGCTTAGCCAATTCGTTTATTTTATTGGCTGTATCCATGGAGTCTCCACCTCCGCAATAAAAGAAATATCCCACATTATGTCTTTTGAAGACTTCGACAATACGGAATAAATCTTCATCATTTTTTATTTTATATCGGCAGCTGCCAATTGTGCCAGCAGATGGGGTTTCCGCTAATAGAGCTATCTGGTGGGGTTCTTGAGCAGAGATATCTATCAACTCTTCTTTTAAAACTCCCAGGATACCCATTTTTGCTCCATACATCTTATTAATTTTTTTAGAGAGAATTAATTCATCAATCGCTCCTCTAATGCTGTTATTTATTACTGTAGTAGGACCACCTGATTGAGCAATAACTACATTTTTCATCTATCTATTCCCTTTCTTTTACATTTGATTACCCAGATTATACTTAGATTTACTTGATGTTTTATTTTCTTTTATAAAGATATTTTCCTCCGTTTTCGACCCAGATTTTCGCTTTTCCCATAAAATCTTCCTTACGGATTGAATCAGGATTCCGATAACCTAATCCTACTGATTCACAAATATCTTTCGAAATTCCGGTAGCTAAACTAACTTTAAAGTCAAATTTCTCTTCTCCGGAATTAACATCAAAGCTTCCCGCTCCGCGGACATTTATCACATGAGCAGCAATATTTTTACTAAATTCAGGATTTAATTCTAAATATTTTTTTACATAATCTTTGCAATGATAACCTATCTGTCTTAAAGCAAAATCCATCTCCGGCCGGGAATGAAAACAATTTATGTGGGGAGCATAGATAATTATTTCCCCACCTGGAGCCATTACTCCCGGACTCTGCAATTTATAAGAACCTTTCCCGGCAGTCCAAATTTCATCATAACTTTTATCAATGACCTGAACGGCAGCCTTAAGAGGTTCATCTAAGTAAATTACGTGAAGTTGAGAACTTGCCCTTGATGCTTGTTTATAGGCCTCGATAAAACCATCGAACCCCGCACCGACGAATAGACTTTTTGGTATTACCTGATGTTCTTTTTCTTCAAAGACCATATTGAAAGAAATTGTGGGTGGTTTTATTTGGTCAAATATATAAGAAGAACCTTGGTTTATAACATCCCGAGCAGGATTGTCAACAGTTCCGATAATCTGAGGAATACCGATAAGCACAGCTGCCCAGTGAAGCAAGTCTATTACTCCCGGACCGGAAATACCCGGGAAAAAAACTTTTAACCCTCCTGCATAACCGGCCGATTCGTGAGGTAAAGTTCCGCTTAAAGCAATTATCAAATCATAATCTCTGGTAATTAACCTATTTACCACTACCGGGATAGACTGAGAAAGCTCTCCTCGAGTTTTCTCCGCTACAAAAGAAGCGGGAATCTCCCCTACGGTTACCAGTTTTTGAAAACAGCTATATTCATGGTTGTAATAATTATCAAAATTAATCTCAGAGGGAAGGCCCAATTTACTCCGGATCTCTTCTTCAGCCATCGCTCGATGTGTACCACCCGCATTTAAAGAATCAATTTGATTCATTCCCTTATTTTTTAATTCTTTATAGATAAGGGGAATTAATTTATCGGTAAAGTCAGTTCTGGTATAATCAGGATGAATTAAAAGAATTTTTTTTACGGAAGAAAAATCTTTCAGACTTTCCTTTACAATTTCTTCTAATTGTTCATCCGTCAATTCTCCTTTAAGATTCTCTACTAACAGCACACTAATCCTCCCTCTTTAGTTATAGTGATGAGTAATAAGTGATGAGTGATAAGAAAAAAGAAATAAGTAAAAACTGTATCTGAAGTTACTTTTTAAAGCTTCTTGTAGCACCTTCGGTAATATTTAAATGAACAGAAACTGCTTTTTCCAAACTTCCAAATCTTTATGATTCCTTACTGCTTTACTATTCTCTCTCACTCCATACTAATTACTTATTACTAATCACTCATCACTTACTTACTCCATTCCTCTTCCGGGCGTCCGGGGAGCATCCATTCGGTATGAAACTCTCTAATCTTTCCCTCCGGGGTAGCCATTACTTCCGGATCATCTAATCCTTTGAGTTTAAAGTAACCATGGGCTCCAAAATAATCTCGCTGCAGGGCTGATACCTGGGCAGAAATCATTACCGGACTGGACAGTTGAAGAATATAATCAAAAGCATTATCCATAGCCGGAGCAGGCACCCCTACCCAATGAGCAATCTCCATAAAGTTGGCTAATTTTTTAAGGTCTTGTTTAACCACTTCAGCGAATCGAGGAGCAGTTAAAAGATTGGGTATTTCTGGATTTTTTTCATAGGCCTTAGTAACTTCATCTAAAAACTGAGCCCGAATTATACACCCACTTCGCCATCCCTTAACAATTTCTCCTAAATTAAGGTTCCATTTATATTCCTTGGAAGCGGCCTGTAATAAAGCCATACCTTGGGCGTAAGAAGAAATTTTAGCCAGATACAGGGCATCATGGGCAATTTCAATAAACTGTTCTTTTTCCCCTATGTATTTTTCTCTAAAAATCGATAATTTTTTAGAAACTTTTAATCTCAAATCTTTATCTTGAGACATCTCTCGCGAGAAAACCGCAGCGGTAATAGTAGGGATAGGGACTAACAATTCCAAAGCGCTTTGTACTGTCCAGGTCCCTGTCCCTTTCATTCTGGTAATATCAGCTGTTCGGTCAACCAGATACTCGCCAGTTTTTTTATCTTTTTCTTTCATACTTTCCCCGGTAATTTCTATTAAATATGACCGCAAGACATCTTCATCGCTATTCCATCCAGCGATAATATGGGCGATTTCTTCAGAACTCATGTTTAAAGCATTTTTAAAGACCCAAACACACTCTCCGATTAACTGCATATCCCCGTATTCAATGCCATTGTGGACCATTTTCACAAAATGGCCAGCTCCGTCCGGACCGATATAGGATACACAGGGAACACCATCATAGGCTTTGGCAGAAATTTTCTTAAACATATCTTCTACCAGGGTATAAGCTTCTTTCTGTCCGCCAGGCATTATCGCAGGTCCTCGTAAAGCCCCTTCTTCCCCTCCGGAAATACCTGTTCCAATAAACAATAGTCCTGAATCACTTAATTCTTTATTACGTCTTACTGTATCTTTGTAATAAGAATTTCCTCCGTCAATAATCAAATCTCCTTTATCTAACAAAGAACTGAGATTTTTAATATAATCATCAACCGGCTTGCCCTGTTTTACCAATAAAATTATCTTCCTTGGTGATTCCAAAGAATTTACAAATTCTTCCAAAGAATAGGTAGGTAATATATTTTTTTCTTTTGCTGCGCCTTTGGCAAAATCTTCTGTTTTAGTACTGGTTCTATTATAAACAGCTATCGAATAACCCTTATCCTCCATATTTAAAATTAAATTCTGTCCCATTACTCCCAAGCCAATTAATCCAATATTTTGTTTCTTCATATCCTTCCCTCCATATTTAGCGGACAAAAACAAAGTCTGTCCTTACATATTTCTCATTATTTATTTCTTATTACAGTATTTATTAACTACATACTCGCTCGATACTATTTTATTCAGAACTTCTGACTTTTTCTTTCTTAATTTTATTTATTCACGCGATACTCGATACGCGATACTCGATACTAATCAGACTCCCGAAAACGCGCTAAACCCGCCGTCTACAGGGACAATGATTCCAGTTACAAATTTTGAGGCATCAGAGGCAAGCCAGATACACGCTCCGATCAAATCCTCCGGGTCACCAAATTTATCCATGGGAGTGTGAGCAATTATGGTTTTACCCCGAGGAGTTAAATTACCCTCTTTATCGGTAAGCAAAAAACGGTTTTGATTGGTTAGAAAAAATCCTGGAGCAAGGGCATTAACCCGTAGGCTTTTATTATATTCTTGTGCAAAATGAACCGCCAACCACTGGGTGAAATTACTTACTGCTGCTTTAGCGGCGGAATATCCGGGTACTTTGGTAAGCGGGGAAAAAGCACTCATAGAAGAAATATTTATGATAGACCCACCTTCTTTGTTTTTTATCATATCCTTTCCAAAAACCTGCGAGGGGAGCAAAGCCCCTCCAAAAAGATTAAGCCCCACCACCTTCTCTAAAGCGGAAAGAGGAAGATCAAAAAATTTCAGTTCTTCCGAAGTAGTAGCCTCTTTCATATTCCCTCCGGCGGCATTAAGTAAAATATCAACTTTACCAAAATCTTTCATTACCTCATCTCTGCAGGACTTTATTTTTTCTATATCCATTACATTTATATAATACCCTTTAGCTGTTATCCCCTGTTCTTGCAACTGCTTTGCAGCTTTATCGGTATTTACAATATCACATAGGGCTATTTTGGAACCGGCTTTACCTAATCCCTTGGCAATAGCAGAACCTAAAATCCCGGCACCTCCGGTAATTACTGCAGTCTTCCCTTCTAAACTAAACATATTAAAATTTCCCTTCATTTATCTTCCCTCCTTGCGTGTAGGGGTGTATTGCAATACACCCCTACTTTAATTGTAATCTATTCATTAATATTTGATATATGAGATACCATCGATCTTATCTCTCATTCTGGTTCCTGGTTTCTGAATTCTGAATACTTCCTATCTAAATATTTATCTAATTAAAAGCTCCAAGTGTCTTTTAATATGCTTAGAAAGTTCCCGATAATGGTCTTCTTCATACTTAAATAATATTTTGTATATTCTATCTTTAAAGATATATTTTCCTTTATCATCCTTTGCTCTTAGAATAGAACCATAAGTTATATGGATAAGCTGACGAGAGTCATTCTTTTTGAAAAGATTTATTAATTCACTATCAGGAATTGTATCTAAATCGGGAATACGAGAAAGATCGGTTGTTAAATTATAAGATGCTCTATCTTTTGCAAAATTCTCCAAAGCAAATCGATGAATTTCTCGATAAAGAGCCGGGTCTTTCATGGCAACCACTTTTACTTCCTCTAACCAGCTGGTCCCGGCAGTTTTTATATGGCAAAGACCGTTTGTCTCCTGGAAAAAAATAGGATAAACAGAAAACTTATCACTCCCGGTGTGGAGAGATAGTTTATATCCTCCAATCTCTTTAGTAATAGCTGCGTGTAAAGAAAATTCCCCGGCGAATTGCTTTACATCTCCTATATATTCTATTCCCTTTTGCCAATCTCCTAGGAAATGAAGAGCGATATTCTGAAAATCTACCCCTCTTCTTTGAAGCTCCAGAACAATAAATAGATGAGCCAAAGGAGAAGTGACAGTGGGAGTTTCGTCTACAGAAACTTCTAAATCAAATTTTTCCTTTTTGTAATCTTTTAAAAATTCGTAACATTCCACCACATGGTTTAAGGCTTCGGAATAAGTTAGTATAATTTGTCTTAATGATTTTTCATCAAATATTAACTCTTGTTCACCAATTTTAGATTTCTTATTTAAATATAAATTTTCTATTTCTTTACTCTCGGGAATTTTATTATAAAGTTGGCTCAGCTCTTGTTCGTTTAATCCCTCTATACCCTTACTAATAAAATCGGAAGGGTCTAAAGTAAACATGGTGAATCCGAAATCTGCTGCTTCTTTTAATTCTTTAATATTTTTTACATGATCGGCATCTGCCCCAAAGGGCCCTTCATATCCTTCTTCAAAACAACCCCAGATTGCATCATCTAAAACTTTCTGCCAATTTCTTTCCGTTCTGGACATCTCTCTAACTGATTGCTGAGCTAAAATGGGGAAAATATCCTTACCTTTAAAAGCTTGAAGATGAGCAGGAGTAGCTATACCCAAGCGATCTCCGGTACCAAAAGATGGTTTAAGACCACAAAAAGAAGGATTGAGGTGAGGAAATATTTCTCTTAACAGAGATAAATTGTGATGATTTTGAGAATATATCTTAACTAACAATTCTTCTTTCCCTATTTTTTTCTCTTCTGATACAGAGCCTTCAAATTTCTCCACCATCTCGTGTTTACCAACTACAGCTAAACATTTTCTCTGATTATCCTTAGCTAAGAAAAAATAATTACCTTTTTCTGATTTTATAGAATTATAATAAATTTTGTATTTATTAAAATAAATATCTATAAAAAATTGCAGAATATCTTTTTTATTCATTAATTATTAATCTCCTCTAATATTACTCCAAAATAATATAACTAATAATTGCTAATTTGGTATTAGTTATTAACTAACTAACCTAAAACTTAATTTTATTTAAGTGCTCAGCTGTAAGGCGGGCGCAACTATCCGGATCGGGAAAGGGGAGTATCTCGGCAGAGACATAGCCCTGGTAACCTATCTTTTTCAAAGTCTGGACTATCTTTGCAAAATCCAGATGACCACAGCCGGGAGCCCAACGATTACTGTCTGCAAAATGGACATGGGTAATATAATCTTTAGCTTGGATAATGCTGTCATAAATTGAAACTTCTTCAATGTTCATATGAAAAGTATCGGCTAACAGTCCTAAATTAGATGCTCCTACCCGCTTAATAAATTCAATTCCCTCGTTGAGGGTATTAATAAAATTACTCTCATATCTATTTACCGGTTCTAAAGTAAGCCCTATATTGTATTTTTTTGCAAATTCTGTACATTTTCTCAAACAATCAATAGTCCATTCTTCGGCTTCTGTTTTGTCTACATTTTCTTTTATTATCCCTCTTATTAAGCCAATAATTACCTGGGCATTAAAATTGGAAGCAAATATTACCTGGTCTTTTATTCTTTCAACTGCCATTTTCCGAACAGCTTCGTCTGGATCAGAAAAACTTAAACCTTCTTCTCCGTATGCCTGTCCGGTACCGATGGCCGGGACTTCTAAATTATTTTCTTTTATTATATTGATAACATCATCTACTCTTAAATCTTTAGGATTTCTAACCGCTAATTCTGCTCCATCAAAACCTAAATCAGCGACTTTTTTAATACTCTCTTCAAAATCCTCTTTAAAGGCTAAAGCAGAAAATTTAGTAGGCTGAATAGAAACTACTATACTTTTTTTCATTGTTTTATACTCCTGTTGTAATTAGAATTAATATTGTAAAGTATTTATGAGGGTGTATGGCAATATATCCCCCTTCTGTCATTCCCGTGGAAACGGGAATCTATCTTTAAATATTATTCTGGATTCCCACTTTCGTGGGAATGACAATAGTAGACAAGTGAGCCTGCCTTCGTGAAAAAACGGGGAACGCCTGTCCTACGGTTTACTTATCTCGGGCAGACACGAGGTCTGCCCCTACAACTATCTCCTGAATTCTGATTTCCTTTTTTTATAACTATACGCTATCCGCTATTTCTGTATTTGCCCGATATATGGCAACTCAAATACAGATTTCCAACCTTTACTCATCGGTTCTTTCAAGAAAGGCTCCATCTCCTTGGGGTCGCGCAAACTGATTTTTCCTACCGGAGGTATTTTACCAGCCGGATAGGTTTCCATAATCTCGTCATGGACCAAGGTTAAGTATCTAAGAATAGCAGCGATAGGACGTTTTGCTTTCTCGGCACTGGCTCGAGTCGGACAGCCCACTATTCCTTCAGGAACAGCTGATCTTTCGATTGAAGATTGACCTTGTCCTTGCTGCCACCCTTGAGGTCGATGATAAGGGTCAACCGAGGTATCAAAATGACCTCCAGGCAATAATGAATCACCTTCGGTATCAACTGCATATTTCATATCCAACATCTCCGGGAATAACAATTGAGCAACAGATGCTTCTGCTTCATCGGCATGAATAAAATCAGTAGAAAGACTATCTTCTCTATCGATAGGAATGAAGAATTCTCTTATAGAGCGATGCCAGTCAATTACCCGATAAATACCCGGTAATTGGTAGCGTTTACAGAATTCCTGTAGAGCTGATTCTAATATCCATAACTGTCCATGATTGTTTACCCAGACTTGCTTACGAAAACCATCATTCCACAACCCGTACATCACATTAATCATAGTTTCTCTAACTACATCTTCCGGCATAATAACAGTACCGGCCATACCACAGTGATGATAAGGATGCCCTCCATAATTTAAAGGAGGTAGAGCCAGGCTGCATCCTACTCCATCTCTATTTTTTATATAACGCCGTACTCCTTCACAAATCTGGGTGACCATAAAAGTATCCAGACCGGTGTTGGCGTAATCACCGTGGCATTCGGTACATCCTACCGGGACAAAGATAAAATCATTTTTACGCCTGTTTTCAATAACATGCATACGGGGAGTAGTTTGGATATAACTTCCCGCCTTCCCTAATTCAGGGGGGGAAGGGATTTCATATTTTTTGAGTATTTCTTCTATTTTACTCATCGGTGCATCAAATAATTCTTTTTTCAATCGGCCTACCTGGCTATTTTCAAAAACTATCTGAGGATAATTAGTAGTCAACCATTTTTCATTTTTCTTATCAGACATTTTCAATTCCTCCTTTTTGTTAAATTATTTAAACTCACAGGTAATTTTACATTCTGTTCTATTAGTCCGCAGGAGGACTATATTTTCCGGAACTTCGTCTAAGGTTATCTTTTTGGTAATCAATGGAGTCATGTCCATCCCGGAAGCCATTGAACTTATCACTCTTGGAAATGTCCCATGACCGGAATGGCCTTGCGACCCTACAATAGAAGCTCTCCTTACCTGAAAAACTTCTCCGGTTACCGGAATCTTCTTATCTGAACGGGCTACAATTACTACTGTGCTGTTAATCATCTTACCTTCCCAGATGGCTTGTTCAATATCTGCCCAGACTTTATCAGGTAAACCGGTTGCTTCTAAATACAATTTAGCTCCCAGACCGCCGGTTATATCTAATACTCTCTCTGAAAAGTTTTCTTTAAGTGGATTAATGATATGGTCTGCGCCCATTAACTTGCCTAATTTTGCTCTTGATTCAGAAGGCTCGGAAAGAATTACATTTGAGGCTCCGGCTTTTTTCATTATAGCAACTGCTGCGAGGCCGATAGGTCCACCGCCTAAAATTACCGCATTATCTCCGGGCCTTATTCCACCGCCTCTTTCGATTACTGCATTATAGGCTACTGAAGTAGGTTCAACTACGCTACCAGCCAGAAACAGATCATCACCTTTATAAACTCTCTTTAATTCCTCCAGGCTCCAAATATAGCGGGAATCAACTTTGACATATTCTGCAAAGGCGCCATCACAACTAAAACCAATCTCCTGTAATTTCTCACAGTGATTAGGATAGCCATCGGCACAGGGTCGGCAAGAAGCACACCAGAACATTTCTTCTGCAGTTACTGCTTCTCCTTCTTCGAATTTCTTCCCCGTTCTCTTGTTAATGGCCTGTTCGCCTGCCTCTACTACTACTCCTGAAAATTCATGACCCAGGGTCGCCGGAAAAGCCGTAAGCCCTGGATACCAGATGTAGCCATCATCATCTGGTTGAGCCATGTGGACATCGCTGCCACAAATTCCGCAGGCCTTAACTTTAATTAAAACTTCAGTGGACCCGATTTTGGGGATGTCTTTCTCTACCATTTTAAGTTCCGGATTTTTCCAAACCTTACTTCCTAAATAAGTAAGTTTCCCATCAATATCTTTTGCTCCTAATTTAAAATCTGACTTAGGCTGCCAATCGGCATGCAAAGTAACAGTTTTCATTTTTTGTTTCTCCTTTTTTTAATTTTAATTTAAAAATTTACTTTTTATAATTTTATTTTAATTATTTTTTTTACAAGATTCTCTTACGATTAGCTTAGATCTTAACATTATTTTTCGTTGATTAAATTCTCCCTCCTCTATTATTCTTAATAACATCTTTACTGCTAATTCTCCCATCTCCAACATCGGTTGACGAATAGTAGTTAACGCAGGATAGACAAAAGATGCTAATTCAATATCATTAAAACCTATTACTGAAAAATCTTCTGGGATACGAAAATTCTTTTTTTGAATAGCCTGCATAGCTCCTAAAGCAAGTAGATCATTGGCAGCAAATATAGCAGTAGGTGGTTCAGCTAATTTTAAAAATCTCTTCATAACTTGATAGCCGCCTTTTATTTTAAAATCACCTTCTCCTACCAATTCATCCCTGTATTCAATTTTATATTTTTTTAACGCTAATTTATAGCCTTTTATTCTATTAAGCGCTGATCTTGTCTTAAGGGGACCGGTGATATGGGCAATCCGGCGATGACCTAGCTTAATCAGATATTCGGTAGCTATCATTCCACCTTCTACATCATCAACGATTATACAATTCTTATCCAACCCCTCGATATTTCGGGAAATTAATATATAGGGAAATTTTTTCATCTCTAATTCTAATATACTTTTATCTTTGACATGGGCTGTCCCTAAAATTAAACCATCCACTCTTTTCCCCCGCAATATTTCTAAATAAGTTCTCTCTTTTTTTAACTTATCATCGGTATTGCACAATATGACATTAAAATTATTTTTATTTGCGGTATCCTCCACTCCTCGGGCTATCTCAGCAAAAAACGGATTGGTAATATCAGGAATCAGCATCCCCAAGGTATATGTTCTTTTCGTTTTCAGTCCCCGGGCAATTGCATTGGGAGTATATCCTAATTTTTTAATTATTAAAAGAACTTTGTTTTTAGTTTTTTCACTTATTCGAGAATCATCATTTATTACCCGAGATACTGTAGAGGGATGAACCTCTGCTAATTTTGCCACATCCTTAATAGTAGTATTCATAATTTATCCTTACTTCCCTTTTTTCTCTCTAATTTTTAGTTACCTATTTTTACAAAACTACCCTTAGTTAGAGATTCTTTAGCAGCATATCCCATCTGGACAGAGATTTTACCATCGAATCCGCCTACTAGTGGTTTTGTATCCTCCTGAATACATTTAATAAATTCTTTCATTTCAGCTAAGTATGCTTCCTGATATCTCTCTGTAAAGAAATAAAGAGGTTTATCCGTCTTGGTATCTTTTGCGCCACTAACCATTACTTCTGTTGGCGTTGGATTCCCTACCATGACACAGCCCCCTGAACCAAATATTTCTATACGCTGGTCATAGCCATAAACTGCTTTTCGACTGTTATCGATAATTCCCCAGGCACCGCCTTCGTATTTCAAAGTAACTATAGCGGTATCAATGTCCCCCGCCTCTCCAATAGCCGGATCAACTAAGCAGCTGCCCACCGCCATTAACTCCACTACTTCTTGATCTAAAAGATAGCGTGCCATATCAAAATCGTGAATCATCATATCCAAAAAGATTCCTCCGGATACTTTAATATAACTGATGGGTGGTGGTTCCGGGTCCCTGCTGGTTATTCGCAACAGGTGAGGGGTACCAATCGTTCCTTTCGCCACCAGCTCTTTTGCCTTTTTAAAACTGGGGTCAAATCGGCGATTAAATCCCACCTGCAATTTTATTCCTGCTTTTTTTACTGCAGCTACAGCTTGGTCAATTTTATCTATATCTAAAGCGATAGGTTTTTCGCAAAAGATGTGTTTGCCCGCTTGGGCTGCTTCGGAAATTATTTGAGCATGGGTATCGGTAGAGGAACAAATTACCACTGCATCAATATCCTTATTTTCCAATAAAACCCGATAATCTTTTTCAGCAATCGGTATTTCTAATTGGGAAGCCACTTCTCTGGCACTCTTTTCAAATATATCAGCAACTGCTAACACTTTTGTCCCGGGAACCTGATATTTTAAATTGCGAGCATGTAATCTTCCAATTCTACCAACCCCAATTACACCTAAATTAACTTTTTCCATAAGATACACTTCCTTTCTCTATATTTTTTAATATGAAGCCATTATATTTTCTCAAAAACAAATTTATTTGTATTGTCGATGAATTAATACATATTTTTTTGCTAATTTCCCAATTTCTTCTGCCTTTTCTTTAGAAAGATGTAATTTCTCCAACAATTCTTTAGTTGCTTCATCTTCATTAAAAGTAGAATCAATTAATGCTAAATCTGCACCTTGTACTAATTTTTTCAAACCCGGACAGATTCCGGTGTCCCCACTAATAGCTACTGATTCTCCCTTATATATAAATCTATAACCCACCGCTGGATCAGGATGTAAAATTCGATTTTTTCCCACAGCTGCATAGTGTCTCATCTGATATATTTTTACTTTTAAATCTTTTATTTTTAATTCATCTCCGCCTTTTACTTCGTGCATTTGAATTTGGAAAGAGACATCATTATAACTTTCTTGAAATGAAAAAACAATCTGCTGAGCTTCCTTAGATCCTTTTGGAAAATATATATTAATTGGGAATTTTCTTTCAATTGTCCGTAAATATCCCAACAGGGCATATAATCCCGCTATGTGATCAAAATGTCCATGGGTTAAAAATATTCCTCTTATCTTTTGAAAATCAATCTTTAAAGACACTAAATCTCTTAGAGCGCCATCTCCGGCATCGACTATAAAATAATCTTTTTCTGTTGACAGAAGTATTTGTGTGGCAATGCCGGCCTTGGAAAAAAGAATATTTGAATCCATATTTCTTCCTTTAACCTAAAATTTATTCTTCTCGAGTTACAATAATATCTTCAAGTGATAGATAAAAAGTCACTTCTTCTCCAACCTTAAAGCCGTGTTTAGCATCGCTATTGGTTCTAACTTCCCAATTACCCACTTTAATTTTATAATCAATAATATTTCCTAGATAAGAAGATTGAATAATCCTTCCTTTAAATATATTTACCGTATTTTTATCGCTTTTATTTTCATCTTGAATGAATTTAATTACATTCATTCTCATGGCAACCGAAACTTTTTGTCCTATGTCAAAACCATTATTAAAACCATGAATAACCAGGCCATCATCAGTTTTAACAACAACTTTTTTCCTGTCTTCGATAAGTGAATCTACACTTCCATTAATAAAACTGGTAACTGCGATAAACCCTGCCACAAATTTATTTTTTGGATTAGAATAAATTTCTTTTGGTGAACCGGATTGTACTATTTTGCCCTGGTCAAGAATTACAATTTTATCAGAGATTACTAATGCCTCTGCTTGATCATGGGTTACATAGATTGCAGTAATCCCGAGTTTCCTTTGTAATTCAGTAAATTCAAAACGCATCTCTTCTCTTAATTGTGCATCTAAATTACTTAATGGTTCATCAAGCAGCATTATCTCCGGTTCAAATACCAGTGCCCGAGCCATGGCAATACGCTGCTGCTGCCCGCCGCTCATCTGCCGGGGATACCTATTCTCGTAACCTTCCAGTTGCACCATACCCAATACTTTTTTTATTTTTTTAGTTATTTCATCTTTGGGTATTTTTCTAATTTGCAAACCAAAAGCCAAATTTCCATAAACGGTCATATGCGGCCAAAGTGCATAATTTTGAAAAATCATTCCGATGCCCCTCTTTTCGGGTGGGAAAGGGGTAATTTTTCTATTATCTAAATATATCTCTCCTTGGTCAGGATTCTCAAAACCGGCAATACATCGAAGTGTAGTAGTTTTACCACATCCGCTGGGACCTAAAAGACTTAAAACCTTACCCTCTGTTGCTTCAAAAGTAACGTCTTGAACAGCTTTTACCTTTCCAAAATTTTTATTTAAATTTTTTACTTTAAGAATTGCCATAAAATATATTACCTCCAAGAAATATCTGGTTATTTTTAAATTTTATTTTATCCTCCCATTCCTCCTAAATGTTCTGCTTTAAGGAATTTTTGAATTACTATCATAAAAAGAATCGAAGGAATTAATAACAATATAGCGATTACCGATGCAAATTGAATATTAGATCCGCTTGCTGAATAAAGGGTCATGGGAAGAGTTGTTACAAAAGGCAGCCCCACCCAGAATGTACCGGTAAATTCATCCATTGAAGTAAGGAATACAAATACCGCACTGGCTATAAGTCCGGGAGTTGAAATAGGTAAAGTCACTTTAAAAAATGCTTTCAACCTTGTAGCACCAACGCTTCGAGCAGCTTCTTCTAACTCCGGAGGAATTGAACTAAATGTACTTGTAGTAATCCACACCGCAAAGACCAATCCCACCACAATATGAACAAAAATTACTCCTAACACTGTCCCGGTTAATCCTATTTTATTAAACATCAACATTAAATTTAGAAATACAGGCTGTTGAGGAAATGCCCGGGGCAATAAAAATAATATTAAAATTATACCCTTTAATAAAGCGGGAATCTTGAGTTTTGCCAACGAATAACCTGCCGGAATGGCAATCGCCATAGTTATTATAACTACAATAATGGCGATGCCTAAGCTTAACCAAAAAGCTGGTAATACGTTTACTGCGCCCAGGGTTAAACTTTTAGTAACTCCTAAAGCTTGAAGCCAGTAATCAAAACCTATTTGTTGGGGAAGCGTATGGGGCCAATACCATCTTAAAGCTACAGACCAAATCCCCAGACTTAATAAGGGGGTAAACAGGAAAAATATAAATATCGCAAATATAACTATTTCTATCGTCTTTTTAAAAACACTCTTTTGCATTAACAACCTCCATCAATCATAAAGACCTTTTTTCATCATGCTTCTTACATAATAAATTGCTAACAAGCTGACTAATATATATGAAAAAACACCTAATGCATTTGCTACCCCATAATCACCAAAATAATTTACTCGATGAGCAATATCTACAGTTATTGTAACCGGGGTCTTCCCTCCAATAAGCATATAAGGAAAACTAAAACATCCAACCAGGGAACAAAAAACCAAAGTTATAGCAATAAGAATGGTAGGTTTGTTCATGGGAATAAGAACCTTAGTTATAATTTGAGGCAATTTTGCTCCTACGCTTTTTGCCGCCTCAATATAAGAATTGTCGATCATCTGAAAGCCACCTAAAATTATTAGTATCATAAAAGGTGCCTGTTTCCATACAAAACCGAAAGTTAAACCGACCCAATTAAAAAGCTGCAAAGGGTTTTCAATATTAATTAGATTTAGTTTTGCTAAAAAAAGATTTAGCGTCCCGTGAGGAGCTAAAAAACTTCTCATCATCTGGGCAATTACTACAAAAGGGAGAAAAATTGGCAACCTGTATAAAATTCCAATAATGTTAGATAGCCAGCCTTTGGTTAATCTCAAATATACTGCTACAAAAATACTTATAACTGTAGCAATAAAAGTACTGAATGCAGTTACTCCAAAAGTAAATAAAATATCATACCGGTATAAACGAAGTGTTTTTTCATAGTTTGCTAAACTTAAAACCCCTTCTTTACTTATAAAGCTTTTCCAAAATGAAGCAAGAAAAGGGTATAAATATAATAATAAAATTGTCATTACTGCCGGAAATACTAATACATAAGGAAGAATATTAGCATAGGAGCGGGGCCTTTCGACCCCAACTCCTATTTCATTCTTTCCAACAGCCAATTCATTTTTTAAATTGTTTCCCATTAAATTTCTCCTAAATTGGTTGTATCTTAATCCTATTCGACAGCCTCTAACATTGCATCAAAATAATCTCCCAAGGGGAAAGCCAGGCCAAACTTAGCTAACATTGCCGGGGTTACATCTTGATATATTACATCAAAAGTTTCTTTGCTAACAAAATCTTTAACGTAACTTCCGTCAATACCCGGATACCAGTTAAATCTTTTCACAATTTCCTCTGCCTGTACAGCCGGTGAAGTAACAAATGCAACAAAATTTTTCGCTTCTTCAGGGTTAGGTGAATTTTTAGGAATTACAAAATACATTGGTTGTCCGGGCATGCCTGGTTCAGGAAGAAGAATACGGGTTGCAGGATCTAATTTGCCCTCTGCCATCCAACTTAAGAACATATCCACCCAGACCGGCCCCATCCAAATTTCACCTCTGTTTAGCGCATCGAGAGTAGCCACATTTCCACCGGTTAAAGTAACATTTTTATTAAATTCCTTTAATTCTTTAATTGGTTCTTCCCAGGTGGCGATTTCGGCTTCATCGAAAGGTCCGGAAACTGCATATTTTTGATATTTTCCTGTTTTCCAATAAATCCAACCACAGGTAAAGGCTACTCCTGACATTCCTCCTTTTATTCCATTGTATCCGAACTTGCCGGGATTCTCTTCAGCCCATTTAACAATTTCTTCATAGGTTTTAGGTGGATTGGGAACATATTTTGGATTAAAAGCGATAACTGCCTGACTGTGAAACATGGGCATACAATAACCTTCTACATCAACACCGAGAGTGTTTTTAGCAAATGGTGAAGTAATATATTGCCAGGTATCTATGTCTTTGGCATAATCAAGAAGAAGATCGCCTTCCTCCGTTGCCCATTTTAGGAAAATTTGGTGTATCATTGCTACATCTATATCGCCTTCTTTTTTATCCTTATCCGCCATAAGTTTCTCAAAAATTAAACGAGAACCTGCATTTCCAGGACCAACATGAACGGTCATTACACTTACATCGGGATATTTTTCGCTAAATTGAGGGCCTATTACATGTTGACCCAGAGCAAGCATATTCACATCTCCGGCAGTAATATATACTAATTTTGTATTTGCCGCAAAGGCTCCCAAAGAAAATACACCAACCAACATAATGCATACCATTAAAATTATCCGAAAATTTGTAAGTTTCTTAGACATAATCTTTTCCTCCTTAAAGTTTTTATTTAAAAACGACATCTTGCCACAAAGCTTCTATGAAAGTCTATGCAGCTTTCATTTAACTATTTTATTTCGTAGACCACCTCCTTTACATTAATTTTTTTTGCCTAAGATCGGTGAGGAATATTCAGCTGTAATTTAAAATCTAAATAATTATTTATAATGATTTTTTTCATAAGTTAATTGATTGAGTCCACTCGTAGAGTTTTTCGTAAGTGAAACTTTTTTCATTAACAAAAAATTCAAAGCCTGCAAATCCCGAATAAATTTTGGAAATCTCTTTAAGAATAAATCTATAGTCGAGCTCTCCAATCCAGGGCTCACATCTGTAAGGAACGTTTGCCGCATGAATGTATCCTATAAATTGGTGATATCTTTGTAGGGTTTCTAAGATATTTCCTTCCATGATCTGCATATGGTATATATCATAAAGTATTTTAAGATGTTCGGAATTTACTGCTTGAATTAATTCAAGAGTTTTTTGGAAATTATCTAAATAATAATTTTTATGGTCCTTTAGAGAATTTAAAGGCTCAATCACCAACATAATATCTCTCTTTTTAGCAACCTCAACAAGAACTTTAAGACTATCATATAAACGAAGTAATTTTTTTTCACTGCTTGCCGAATTAATTTTTACGCTTCCATCACCCTCTAATATATCTGATAGTAACATGATGCGGTCACATTTTAATTTCTTTGCTGTATCGATAGAAGCATTTACTTCCTGAATAACTTTTTCTGTGCTGTCCAAGGTTAAAGATGATATTCTGTTCCCGCTAAAATTCGTAACTTTTAAACCGCTATTTATGATTAGCTCTAAATCTTTATCCCGCCAATCCCAGAATTCAATAAATTTAAATCCCGCTTGTCTTATTTTTGTAAGTTTCTCCTTTAAATTATCTTTAGGATATATTGAATCTATACATAATGAAAACTTCATCTTCTTCCCTTTCTTAGTTAAATTATAATTTCTTAATTTTAACTTATACATTTTATTTAAATACAAAAAAAGCAAATAACTATAATGGTAGCTATCTTTAATTTTAAAACTTAAGCATTACTTTAAAGGCGTTTTTCTTATCATTAGCAGCTTTATTAAAAGCCGCATGAATATCTTTAAAAGGATACCTATGTGAAATTAAAGCTTTAAAATCAAACTCATTCTTTATTCTTTCCATAAACCTAATTGTTCTGGGCATAAAATTTTTAATTCCGCCAGAGCCGGTAATTGCCAGTGTCTTCCAAATTGTTAAACCAATTTCAACCGGCACTTTTCTTCCGACTGAATGTCCAATAAGTCTAACTCTTGCACTATGACCGGCAACATCAAAAATAGAAGCAATAGCATTATCATTTCCCGAAGCCTCAACAACAACACTTCCTCCAAGCCCATCCGTAAGCTTTAAAATTTCATCTTTTAAATTACAAGCAGTGGGATCTATAACTTCATCGGCACCAAGCTTTAAAGCTAAATTGTTACGATTTTTAAAAGGTTCAACAATTATTACTTTTGCTCTTGCAGCTTTAGCAACAATTAACGCAGATAGTCCAATGGGACCAGCACCAAAAATTATAACTGTATCACTTGCATCAACATAGCCACCATTACCCCAAATACCAAAATATCCCACAGAAAAAGGTTCTACCAAGGCTCCTTCCTCATAAGACCATTCATCAGGCAATTTATGAGCATATCTTTCTTCTATAATTAAATATTCTCCCATTCCTCCGGGTGAATCTGGCCTAAAGCCTGTTTCTCTCATATTTTCACAAGCGGAAGGCATTTTACCATTTTTACAGTTACAACAATATCCACAATCCAACACACAATCTCCAGTTACTTTATCGCCAACATTAAATGTACTTACTCTATTTCCGATTTCTACTATTTGGCCTGCCCATTCATGTCCAGGTGTATATGGAGCGATATCATACCTACCTTCAGCCGATTTTCCTATATAACATTCTACATCAGACCCACAAATTCCACAGGCTTCTATTTTTACCAAAATTTCATCGGGTTTTAATTTGGGAAGCTCAATCTCTTCAATTCTAAGATCATAGGGCTTATGTAAAAATACTATTTTTGCTTTCATTTTATTGACCTTCTATTAAATTTATTTTACTAAATTATATGTCGGTTATAATTTAATGTTTCAGTTTCTAAAAATAACCCGAAAAACATATAGTCTTCCGGGTTATTTTTTTGAAATACTACTCGCTTTTTTTTACTTCAGCGCCTGTGATACGTTCAAAAACCTTCACAACTGACCAATTATCTTCATCGGGAAATGATGATATGCCTGCTTGAAACATTTCCATTGCAATACTTGTTGCAAACATTGGAACCCCGCACTCTTTTGCCAGACTCATAGTAATGCCTAAATCCTTATACATTGTACCAATATGACTTCCGGTATTTTTAAACTTACGCTCCATAATAAATTTTGTAGTGCTTTTAAATAGGGGACTACCCACTCCGGTTGTACTGATAACATCATATAATATTTCTGGTTTTATACCAGCTTTTGCTCCAAGGGCTAATGTTTCAAAAACTCCTTCAAAGGTAACCCCGATCAAGGCTTGTAAACATGATTTTACAACTTGTCCCATTCCAATCTCTTCACCAACATAATGAATATTTTCGCCAATTGCATTAAAGAGATCTTGACATTCTTCAAATACATCATGCTCAGCAGCAACCATTAAAGTTAAAGTACCGGCATCAGCACCATTTCGCCCTCCACTAACGCCCGAATCGACCATCTTGATACCTTTTTCTTTTATCGCCCCTTCAACATCTTTAACATCTTTTCGACCAATCGTAGCAGTAATTATAATAGTTGACCCTGGCTTCATTGTATTAAGCAGACCATTCTCTCCTAAAATCACACTTTTTGCTTGATTTCCATTAAGCACCATTACGAAAACAGCGTCAGCATTGTTACCGGCCTCAGCACAATTCTTTGCAGGTTCACCGCCTGCTTCTGCAAAATTTTTTAATTTATCTTCGCATAAATCAAATCCTTTAACCTTAAATCCGCTCTTAAGAAGATTCTTTGCCATTCCCATTCCCATATCACCAAGTCCGACAAAACCAACAGTTTTCATTATTACTATTTTCCTCCTAAAATATTTTTTTATTTATTAAATGTATATTCATATATAATAATCTATTTTTTATCCAAACAATTCTTTCATTACCTCGATTGATTTATAATATCCATCCTCAAAAGTTCCACCATCTGGTCGATAGACGCTCTCTAATGATATTACACCATTATAATTATCTTTTCTAAGAGCATTAGCAATATCTTCCAAATAAGGAGCAAGATCTCCCCGACCCAAAGAACGAAAATTAACAGTAGCTTTTGGAATATCGACTTTCATATCTTTCATATGAATATGACCAAGGTAGTTACGTATTTCTGCATAGGCATCTGGGAAAGGAGTATCTGCGCAATAAAGTGAATTAGCAATATCCCATATAACTTTTAAATGTTTTGTTCCCAGATCCTCTATCATTTTTCTTGCCAAATAACCTGAAACTATCATCGCATTTGTTCCGGTTTCCATGACTAAATCAACATCCTCATCCTCAGCAAGTTGTACCGGTTTTTCAAATAACTTTAAAAATTTATTCCAAGATTTATTTCCTCCTGCAACCCACCTATCGGCACCATTTGTTCCCCAAATAACCATTTGTTTATTAAATGTCATAACCCGAACAAGTCGCGTTCCAAGAGCCTTTGCCATATCTATTGTTTTTTTAAGATATACCATATGTTCTTTATAATTTTCATCATCAACTTCAGTATCCATTACAGAAAGACCGTTAAAATTATGTCGGGAAACACATGAAACTTTAACTCCATAAGAATCTACAAGTTTTTTAATTTTATCAATTTCTTCAGGGGTGTGATCTCCTACTTGTTTGTCCCAAACAAATTGCAATTCTGCATACTTTACCCCTGTTTTATTCATCACCTTTAATGCATACTCAAGATCTTCACTAATACCATTTGTAATTACACCAATTTTCACTAACATTTTCCTCCTAAAATATTATTTTTTAATTTATTAAAATATTTAATTTCGCACAGATTCATACTAGGCCACAATATTTTCAACAGGAATCTGATGATTTATTGTAGCCAAAAAGAAAAGCGTTCACGTTCAGTTATTCTTCCTCCTCCTAATATTATTTCACTAATAACTCTGGTAAATATGTTGTTATTGGTGGGTAAAGACAAATCAAAAGCAATACGAAAATATTAGCAATTAAAAAGGGAATTGCAGCCTTAAATATATCAAAAATTTCCATATGTGAAATTGCAGAAGCAACATTAAGGCAAGTACCAACCGGGGGTGTAACTGTGCCTACAGCGAGTCCTACAATTAATAAAGCACCAAATTGAACTGGCGAAATACCAATGGCCATACATGCTGGTAAAAAAACCGGAGTAAATAATAATATTGCAGGACTAACATCGATAAAAGTACCGGCTAATAAGATAATATTCATAATTACCATTAACGTAAACACGGGAGAAAGGTTCAAACCTATAACAAAGTTTGCTATAGCTAGAGGCACCCCTTCTAGGGCTAATATCCATACATATAACTGACTAACTGCAATAATAATCATTATTGACGAACAGGTCTTAATTGCTTTTAAAAAACTCTCAGGAAGATTTTTTGCTTTTAAGCCACGAAAAATAAAAAGACCAACTACTATTGAATACATAACCCCAAAAGAAGCAGATTCATTTGCAGTTGCAACACCAAAAACTACAGTACCAACAACAAATACTGGCATAATTAGTGCTATCAATGATTGTCGTGTAACTTTCAATACATTTCCCCAGGAGTATTCAAAATTCTCCCTCGGATAATCTCGTCTATAAGAAATAACTAAATTGATAATCAATTGTGAAAGACCAACCAACACACCGGGAATTAAGCCAGCAAGAAATAATTTCCCAACAGACTGTTCGGCCGTTACACAGTAAAGTATCATGGGAACACTCGGTGGAATTACCATACCCATGGTTGAAGAGGCTACTGTTATACCAGCAGAATATTCTTTAGTATATCCACGCTTTTCCATTTCCGGTATCAAGATTGCGCCAATTGAAGCAGTATCTGATGCTGATGATCCGGATATTCCTCCAAAGATCATGCTTGCAAAAACATTAATACATCCAAGTCCACCTTTTAATCTTCCAAATATCAAATTGCTGAAATCAATGATTCTATTAGTAATACCACTATCATTCATTAATTGTCCCATAACAATAAATAAAGGAAGCGCAATCATAGCATCGCTATTTAAACCGGAAAAAAGGCGCTGGGGGAATACTGTTAAAAGTTCCGGTCTATATACTAAAAAATATGATAATGCGGATAAACCTAAAGAATAGGCAATTGGAATTCCAATAATCAAACATACAGCTAATGCTACTAATAAAAGTGTCATGATTTTTTCCTTTCTTTTACTGCTGTTTTTCTTTCTGCGACAAAACTATCTTGTTCAATATCTTGTTTTACTTGCCCCAACAATCCTTCTATTTCTGCATAAACATCTTCAGTTTCACGAGATAGTTCTTCCGAACTTGCATAAATTAAATAAATATTATAAAGGCAATATAATATTACGAGACCACACCCAATAGGAATTGGAATTCTTTGAACCCAAAAAGGAATTTGCGTCATCGGAGATCTAAAAGTCCGTATAGATTTAATCCAACCTAAGCTCATATAAAAAAAGACGGCATTTAAAACGCAAATTAATATATAGTTGACGGTCAAAACAATCCTTTTTGCACCCGTAGAAAGTTTATTAACAAAAAAAGATATCTTAATATGCTCTTTTTGTCTGACCAGGATAGCAGTTCCCAAAGCTGAACAATATACGAATAGCATGGTAATAATTTCATTTGTTCCCATAATGGATGTTTTAAATCCATACCTTAATAAGACAAGGCTAAATATTAACAAAAAAATTATTATAAAAAAAACAGTGATAATCCGCTCTATAAGCCCGGTAATAAAACGGTCAAATCTCCTTAACCAATCCATAGGATTCGAATTCCTTTCTTTGCGTTAGAAAGTGAGTGAGGCCATTTTTCTGACCTCACTCTTAAATTTAATAAATGAATTTACTTATTGCGATATTCAGCAAGCACGCTTTGAACTGCTTTTACGTCATCCATACCAAAAAGACCATCATCTACATAAATTTGTAAAAGTGGTTCAGCAGCTTTACTCCACGCTTTAACTAACTCGGGATCCTCAAGTACTTTAACTGTACTAGCACATACCGCTACTAATTTTTCACAAAATTCATCTGACTGTCCGGAAACCATCTCATCAGAATATTGCATCGCTTCAACTGAAACTTCGTTAAAGATTGTTTTCAGATCATCTGGAAGTGATTGATACCATTCCATGTTTACCATTAAAGGATCAGCACCTACCATATAGTTAATCCAGGTAAAATATGGTGCAACTTCATATGTCTTATTTGTCTCAAGAAAAGCTGCATCATTACACATACCGTCAATAACTCCGGTTTTTAAAGCCATGTAAGTATCTGAAGATGCCATTTCCATAGGATGGGCACCCATTTGTTTGTAGAATTTAATGATTGGAGCCTGGCCCGGTGATCTCATTTTTAATCCCACTAAATCATCCGGACGCGCAATTTGTTTTACTTTACTAATCATATTCCGGCCACCCGTGAAACCAATTGCAGGAATGTATGCACCATTTATTGAACCATCGATACATAATTGTTTAGCAAAATCACTATGATTAAAATACATTACTTCGTCATAAGAATGAAACATGAATGGAGCCATCCATAATTGGAATTTTGGATTTAAATATTCAAAAAAAGCCCCCCTATATCCCTGCAGCGCACCGGTTAAGAGCATCTCAAAAAGTTCCTTTTCCTTTCCAAGTACTCCGCTATCATAGATTTCTGCTTTAATTCGACCATCAGAGCGTTTTTCGATTTCATCTTTAAACCATAACATAGATACTGTCCTGGGATGTTGTGGATTTTGCTGGTTAGAATATTTAAATGTATATACCTCTCCCGCTGCAAAAGAAGATAGAAAGATGCTCGAGAATAAGAAAATCACTAAAAACACAAGCAAACCAATTTTTAAAGTACTTTTCATTTCATTACCTCCATAAAAATTTTAAAATTTTAAAAAGCATTCAC
>Ga0268277_1000364_pt1 | contig 37644 bp, 49 predicted proteins | sample saktaG_5_FD_190132 | JGI IMG/M metagenome (GOLD analysis project Ga0268277, IMG submission 190132) | Saline water microbial communities from Sakinaw Lake, British Columbia, Canada - sak_2010_1_5_50m | ecosystem: Environmental > Aquatic > Non-marine Saline and Alkaline > Saline ... | reverse complement strand
CCTCTAAGAACTGGTGCAAGAATTGATGCAATTTGTTTAATTTGTTCTTCCCTATGCAAAATATCTTCCGGCTGATAATTTGTTTGTAAAAGAGATTTATCTCTAAAAATGCTCTTTTTATCAAAAGAATCAAAAATATTATCAAGTTCAACAACCATTTTTACTTTGTTCCATTTTATTAATATTAAATTAAAACAATAACCACACACAGCTTAGTTTCGTGTGGAAATGAACATAAAATGCTCTTGTTTCAACAATAAAAATTTATTTTATTATATAAATGATTAGAACCACTAAAAAAGAAGAACACCTTAATTTCCTATGGAAAAAGGCTTATACAAGAAATTATATCTAAAAGAAGTATATGATTTATTATATACTTTGTAAAATATATATTTAAATAACTATATTAAAAAGGTGCATCAATATAATTTTTTATTAAAGCTATTTTTATGTTTATTAAAATACAATAAATTATTATTATTATTATTATTATTCTATAATATATAAATAAATATAAATGTAAATAAAATAAAAAATTATAAAATTTTCTTTAAAAACATTTCCATAGGAAATCAAAGGGAGGGAGTATTAATTTAATTTTAACGCTTTTTTCAAAAATAAAGAATATAAGCAGACTAATTCTTTTTATTTGTCAGTCATTTAATACACCAAATCCCTATTATAAAAATTCACACCTTTTTTTATATTTTTTATAAGTAAACTTCTCAAAAAATTTAAAAAATAAACAAACCTATATTCTTTTACATCTATATAATTTCACAGAAAAGTTTATAAAATTAAAAGAGCTGTCTAAACCATGCAAGGAAACAAAACCCCATTTAATTCACTTTCAGGGAAGATGATTGTAACAAAAGAAGGAAAACGATTAGGTTTTGTAAAAGATATTACTTTTGAAACAAAATCAGGAGAATTAATCAATTTGGTGGTAAAAGATTCAACACCTTACACAAGAAACTTAAATTTAGAAAGAACACCCTCAAAAGAATTATTAATCCCTTTCAATGCAATCATTGCTGTAGGTGATTTTGTGATTGTTTCTGAAGAAGATTTAATTTAATTAACCAAATATTTAAAAACCCAAAATAATCTAATATTATATAATAAAATGAAAATAATGGGTTTTAATTTTACTAAAATTAACATCGAAAAATTCTTGGATAAAGTAGAAAATTTAAAAGTAACTACAAATATAAATATAGAAGATCTTAAAGAAATCAAAGTAGCCCCATTCAAAATTAAAGAAGATATTATTGTTGTTAAATTTGCTTATTCTATTTATTATGAACCAAAATTTGCTAAAATAGAAATGGAAGGCAATGTTGTTTTGGGTATTGAACCAAAACTTACAAGGGAAGTTCTTAAACAATGGAAAGATAAAAAAACACCAGAAGAATTTAGAATCGTTTTATTTAATGCTATTTTAAGAAAAACAAATCTTAAAGCAATTCAACTTGAAGATGAAATGAACTTACCTCTTCATATGCCAATGCCTTCTTTAAAACCACAAGAAAAACAAGAATCAATAAAAACCCCACCAAATAACCTATAACCTTAAAAAAACATATTTCTTCTATGAAAATATCTGAAAAAAAGAAAAATAAAATATTTGAACAAATTTTAACATTTCTTTATTCAATTTCACCAAAACCTATTTTTACTGCACATTTGGCAATGGAAATTGCGAGAGATGAAGAGTACACAAAAAAATTACTTTTAGAATTAAAATCAAAAAAATTAGTTCTTCAAATAACAAAAAACACAAAAGGCAAACAATACATTCAAAGATCACGTTGGGGGTTGAGTGATGAAGTATTCAAAATTTTAAATAGCAGAAAATAATTTTAACACTCTATCACACTAAAATTTTTATACTCTAAAAAGCACTTTTTTATATGAATTCCATACAAAATGCTTTTCAAAAAGTAAAGATTGAAATAGAGATTCTAAAGAAAGAAATGTTTGATTTAAAAAAAGAGATTGGAAAAACAAGAGATCAAATGGGAGAAATATGTGAAATTTTGTTAAAAAGGGCACAAAAATCAAGTCCAACACATATGTTTGAAAATAAGACAACTTCAGCAGATACTTCAGCAAATCTAACAGCCAATCTTCCTTTTAAGTCCTTAAAAGACCAAAATAAGCCTTTTTCCATAGGAAATGAAGGGGTTTCGACAGACAGACAGACACTTCGACAGACAGACAGACACAACTTTTTTGCTAAAAATTCAATAGAAACAGCGTCTGAAATTATAAGCTCATTAGATAATATAAAAAAAGAAATAAGGTTAAAATTTAAACAATTAACAAATCAAGAATTTCTTGTTTTTTCCACAATATACCAATTAGATGAAGAGCTTGGAAGTTCTAATTACAAAATACTTTCAAAACAGCTAAATTTAACAGAAAGCTCTATTCGAGATTACATTACTCGTATTATAAAAAAAGGGATTCCTATAGAGAAAACAAGAATAAATAATAAAACAATTAATCTTAAAATATCTTATAATTTCAAAAAGATAGCCTCCCTTTCAACAATTCTTCAGCTAAGGGGATTATAAAAATAAAAACTTATCCTTCTCACCGAATAATTATTAACCTTAAGTAACTGTTACTTTTTTTTCACAAATATACCACACGTTTTTCTTTATTTTTTTGAGTTTCTTTAACTTCTTGTTTTGGTTTAATCCTCACTTTGGTCTTTCTCAGCATTTTTTCTTTTGCACCTTCAGGGATAAACACCCTTTTTGTGCCATTTACTTCAACTATTTCTTCAATCAAACCCTCACTTTTTTGTTTAATAGAGTTTATTTGACCTCTTATGGTGGATCTCTCTTTTCCGAGAATTGCTGCCAAATCATTGTAACTCAGTTTCATCTCACTATTTAAAAGAATCCATATTATCGCTCTTTCAGTTATTGAAAAACCATCAAAATTTGGTGTTTGGACAGCTGTTTGGACAGCTGTTTGGACAGCATAAACAGCTGTTTGGTGTTTGGACAGCTGTTTGTTTTTTAAGAAAACCCTGTTTGGTTTTAATTCGTTCATAATCGAAACAATATTTTTTAACCCCTCAAGTTCCTCTTGTACCGACGATAAAACTTCTTTTATATTTGAAAGATCTCTTTCTTGAGAACTTTTTTCAGAATTAAGGTGTTTAATCCATTCCCCAATAGAATTTATATCTTTTTTTACAGATTCAAAACTTTTTTTCGTGTCTTCTTCGACACGTTTTATTTCTTTTTTTCCAAAAAAACCGAAGAACATATCTTTTTTTACAAAACAAAGTTTAAATATGTTTTGTTTCCGTCGCCGAAAATTTTTTTTACCATCAAAAAATTAAAAAAGTTTTTTTCAGAAATTTTGTAAAAAAGAAGAGTTTTGGCTTCTTTTGTTTAAAAAACACCCACAAACAGCCGTTTAAACACCCACAAACAGCCAAATATGCAAAAATTTGGGTTTTTACAAAAATTAATAAATTCAAAACTCCTTAAAGAAAATGAAAAAGAGTTGAAAGGAGTTTTTATTATTGGAAAAAATTACAAGCACGAGTTTAGAAGCAAAATTGAATGCTGATTGTGGCAACTCTTGGTTTCACAATCGCATTAACATAGAGGTAAATAATTTTTGATCTTTCCCAATCGCTTGTGATTTGGCTTACAAAAGTCCAAAACATTTTAGCAATTAACATCTTAACACCAATATTTATAACAGTTTTTTTCAATTTTATTGATCCTTCTTATATCTAACCTTCTAAAAAACAATTCTGTAATCCCTTAACTAAGCTAGCCTTAGTGCACGAAAAACAAATTTCAAAAATTAGAAAGGAATTTTATGATCCTCTTTTTCAAGAGCATTTCTATAACCTTTATGATAGCCAATCCAAAAAAGACCAGAATCATAAAAAGAACCCAATTTAGTTTCCTTGATATCTTTAGTTTTTGCTTTTTGGCCTTCTTCTAAACACATAAATCAATATCTGAATCAATTTCTTTTGTATTTCTTCACACAAAAACAAAAAAGGATGGTCTGCATTTTTACTTATTTTTTTAATTCCCCTAAAAATAGCTTTCCAAATCTTTCTTTTTTATAACTCTAAACCCTTCAAGATTTATAAAAATTCCTACAAAAATCAACAAAATTAAAATTCACACACAAAATCATTCACTAAGGGCACCCTAACTTCCCGTGCACAATAAATTTATAAACCTTAGTGCACGAATATATGAATGAAAGAGGCAGGCAAGAAGAGGTGTTCCAGAATAAAATCTATAATATTTGATATTGGCGGTGTTTTAGAGTTGGGTGAAGCACAAAAAAAAATAAAAGGTTGCTATCATACAAAAGGTGTTCATGAATATGTTGCATCTAAGCTTAAGATTTCTTTAGACCAATATTTTGATTCAATTGATACTGTTTTTGCAGAATCAATGCAAGGTCAGGTTTTAAAACCAATGCTTTTGAAAGTTCTTTCTCAAAATTTAAAAAAATCTCAAAAAGAAATTGAAAAGCTTTTTCACAAAGCGTACAAAAAAAAATTCAAAACAAACAAAGAACTTTACAAATTTGTATTTAAATTAAGGAAAAAAGGGTATCAGATTGCGATTCTTTCAGATCAATGGCATTTATCTGCTGATGTTTTTGCACCAAAAAAGCGCATGAAAAAATTCAACACAGTTGTTATCTCATGTGAAGTTGGAATGCGAAAACCAAATCCAAAAATTTACAAGCTTGTGTTAAGGAGGTTAAAAATAAAAGTTTCTGAAGCAATTTTCATTGATAACCAAAAATGGAATATAGAACCTGCAAAAAAACTTGGAATTAATACAATTCTTTACAAGAACAATAAACAATTGTTTGGACAGCTGTCCAAATGGGGAATTGAATGTTAAAACCAAAGTTAGTAATTTTACGTGGAAGACCAACAAGTGGAAAATCAACTGCTTGGCACACTTTGAAAAAAAATAAGTCCCTCAAAAAATGGAGGTTTATAGATCATGTTTCTTTGAAAAATAAATTAGGAAAAGAAGAAGGAAAGTTAGCCCTTATGGAAGAGCTAAAAACTGCAATGAAAAAAAAAGAAAATATCTTGATCGAAGAAATGTATGAAAAAACTCTAAAAAAATATATAAAATATTATTTGGAAAGATATAATTATAAAATAATCACTTTCCAATTTTTTGTTTCTACAAAAACAGCATATAAAAGAGACATCCAAAGGGCAAAAGAAAAATGGCACCCTAAAATGGGAAAAAAACGGATAAAACAAATGCATGATTTGCATGATAAGATAGCAGACCCTAAGGGAATTTTGGTAGATACTGATAAATTAAACAAAAAACAGGTGGTAACACTTATACTTAAAAATTTAAAATGACCTCTCAAACCCAAAAACCATTAGCAGCAATTTATGTGCGTGTTTCAACAGAAGAACAAGTAAGACAAGGTGTTTCTTTAGCTGCTCAAGAAGAAGCTTTGCAGAATTATGCAAAAGCATTGGGTTATGACTTGTTTAAAATTTACAAAGATGAGGGAAGGTCTGGAAAAGACATTAAGGGTCGGCCTGAGATGGTGCAATTGCTTAAAGATGCAGAAGTTCGAAAGTTTCAGGCAATTTTTATTTACAAATTAGACCGGTTTTCCAGAAGTTTGATCGATTTAATTGAAACAATTGAAAAACTTAAACAATGGAATATTGATTTTGTTTCATTGCAAGACAAGATTGAGACAACTTCTGCAAGCGGAAAGTTAATGTTTCATGTTATTTCGGCTTTTGCAGAATTTGAACGAAATGTTACAAGTGAACGAACAAAGTTTTCAATGGATAAACAAGCAAGAGATGGAAAAGTTGTTTCGCGTGCACCTTTTGGTTACAAACTTGAAAACAAAAAAATGATTCAAGCTGAAAACTCACTTCAAGTTCAAGAACTTTTCCAAGAATTTTTAAATAATGAAATAAGCTTAACAAAACTTGCAAAAAAATACAACTTTTCTGTAAATGGTTTAAAAAAAGTTCTCACAAACCAAACATATCTTGGAAAAATAAAGTTCGACCACCAAACACATCAAGGAGAACATCAACCACTGATTTCTTCAACCCTCTTCAATCACGTTCAAGATAAGTTAGAGAGGTTGGGGATAAAGAAGTAGAAAGGTGGGACGGCCCCGACGAACGATTGAAAAATAAGTGCACCCTTTTTAAATTGTTTTCTTAGAAGAGCATAATTCTTTTGTGTAATAAATACTTCAACAAATTTATCTCTTTGAACTCTGTCTCTTTTTTCGAGCCTTAGAATCGCCAGGTTTGTAAGCTTCTTTTCTTCGAACATCTGCAACCAAAAGATTTCTATCATATGCAACAAAAATATCATTAAGTTCTTTTGAACCAGTAAATTTAATAATTGCTCTTGATAATGCAACTCGTGCAGCTTCAACTTGGCTTTTTTCTCCACCGCCACGCACAGAAATTTCACCATCAAAGTTTAAATCACCTAAAACACTTTTTGCAAGTTCTAATGGTTCTGCAATTTTTAGTCTATCAAATAACTGCAATTTTTCAAAAGGTTTTTTATTTATATTAACTTTTCCAGAACCTTCTTTTAAAATAGCTTTTGCAACAGCACGTTTTCTTTTACCTGATTTAATTATTCTCATTATATGCCTCCTTTACACAAATAAATTTTCCTGTTTTTTCTTTTCCAAAACTTATTTTTTCTTTTCCATTAAATTCTTTAGGAATTCCATTATAACATTTTATTTTTTTCCAAGCCACCATTCCTCTTCCTTCTTGATGATCGGGCAACATTCCCCGAATACATCTTTTAACAATCTCAAAACTTGAACGAGAAATTTTGGGCCCTTTTTGTCCACTTCCAACTCTTCCCCTTTTTATTTTAAAATTTTCTTGAATATTTTTTTTACTTCCAGTTATAATAACTTGGTCACAATTTACAATAGCAAATTCTTCTCCTTGCAAAGTTTGTTTTGCAATATAACTTGCAAGTCTTCCCAAAACAGCGTTTTTTCCGTCTATTATCTTCATTCTATAATCTCCAATCCTTTTGCGTCTGGATTTTTTTTAATTTCTTCAATCATATTCAAAATTTTACAACCAGCTTTATTTAATTTTTCTTTTGCAATTTCAGAATAATTCAAGGCAGAGATTTCAAATTTTTTGTTAACTTCTCCTAAAGACAAAATTTTCCCAACAAAAAGGTATTTCCCATTTTCTTTTACTTTTTCATTTAAATCTTTTAAATTAATATTTTTTCTTTTTCTTCTCGGATAAGATAAAATTCCTGCCACTTTCAACCATCCTTTTGATTTTTTTGCAAGCAAAATAGTTTCAACTAAAATTGGGTTTGTTTTTTTCTTTACTTGTTTTGAAATTTTTGTTTTTGTTTTCATTTTGTTTTTGCAAGAAATATTACTTCCTGCTAACGCTTTTGACTCGCAGTTAAAAATTGAAGATTAGAATGGTTTATAAATCTTTTTATGCGGGTGAAAGGATTCGAACCTTCGTAAGCATGAAGCTAACAGATCTTGAGTCTGTCCCGTTTGACCGCTCCGGCACACCCGCGTAATAATGAGAATACCAGAATTTGATCATATAAAAAACTTTAGAAAACTATTTTAATTTTTTTTCAAGTTCAGTTAAATCTTTTTTTAAAACATTAACAGCTTTTTTGAAAATATTTTCAGAATCAATTTGCCCAAATGATTCTAAAGAGATTATAAGTTCATTTGTTTTGATGATTTCAGGTGGTTTGTTATTTTTTTCACAAATAAATTCACATCTGTCAGCAACTTCTTTTTTTTGATTATCTAAAACAATAATTTTATTTGCTTTTTCTTTTATTTCATTATTTTGACATGCCTTTTTTATTTCTTCAGATAAGCTTTTAAAAATGCTTAATTCTAAGACTTCTCTGTAAAACATTAACCCTGGAGAAAATTTTGCATGATCCTTCCCTTTTCCAAATTTTCCCGTTGCTGTTAACTTAAGTTCTTGGCCTTTACTTAATGTAGTTAAAGGAATTTTATCATAAACAATTCCAGCACCTGTTAGTTCTCCTGAATAAATAACCCCCTCCTTTTTTGAAGCAAGAATGATTTTTGTTTTTTTCTCATCTAAATGGTTTTCCATTTTAATTGGAACTAAACCAATTCTATGTGCAATAGTTTCATCATATAGGGGAGAATCATTTTTTGAAATTTCAATATCTTCGATGGCAAAAACAGGAATTTCATTTATGTATCTTCGAATAGCATTTGCCAAACTTTCATTTATTTCTACTCTAAAAACAAGCGAATTTTCTTTTTTTTCTATTTGTTCCATTTTCTAAGATATTTTATTTACTTTTAAATTTATGGTCTTCTTCCACGCCTTCCACCTTTCTTTTTTGGTCCCCCTCTCGGAAGTCTTGTTGTATCAAGTATATTTAAAATTTTAAACCCTTCCCGCGTTAAACTTTTAATTATTGCATGTGCTCCTGGACCGGGAGCAGGATTTCTTGTTTTTGCACGAATTTGAACATATAAAGACTTTACATTTATTTCTTTTAAATTTTCAGCAATTCTCTTTGCAATAAACATAGCAATTGTTGGATTTGCTCTAAGGCGATCATGCTTTGTGACCATCCCCCCCGTAACTTTTGTCAAGGTTCTTCCAGACATATCTGTAACATGGACAATTGTATTATTAAAAGATGCATAGATATGCATAACAGCTTCAGATTCTTTTTTTTGTTTTTCTTTTTGGGGCAATTCTAATCTTTTTTCAACAACATTCTCTTCAACCTTTGCAACAACTTTTTTATCTTCTATTTTCTTTTTAAGCATTTTTTTAGTTTAGGTTTATTTTATTTAGCGACTTTTTGATTTTCTTCAACAACTCCTTTTCTCCTTTCAACTTTTTTATCTTCTATTTTCTTTTTTTCTTTTATTAATATTTTATTTTCAAGAAAAACAGGAACAATATAGGAAGGACTATCAATTAATTGACCATCAACCAAAACTTTTTTATGGGTTATTAATTGTCTTGCTTGTCTAGGGGTTTTAACAAGATTTTTATCAATTAAAACTGTTTGAAGACGTCTTTTTAGATAATCTTCAACATTTAAAGATAAAACTTCTGCAAGAGACATTACTTTTATCCCTATTTTTCCTAACTGCTCAAAAAATTCCCTTTTCTTTATTTGATTTGCGGAAATTGATTTTTTTGCTTTTTCCCGAATAGAATTAATTTTTGCCTGTGCCCTCCAAATTTCTTTTTTATTTTTTAAACCAAACTTTTTTTTAAGTTTTGCTTCTTCTTCAATCCTTCCTTTATCAAAAGGCGTTTTCGGTCTTGAATACATTTTGTGTTTTCTTTTCATTTTATTTGTTTTCTGTTTCCCATTTGGCTGATTTTAGTTGCAGGAATTTTATTTTTCTTTTTAATTCCCCCTGCTTTTTTTCTATTCTTTCTAAAGTTGCTTCTTGTTTTTTGCCCTCTTACAGGCAATCCCGCAGTATGACGTATCCCCCGATAAGATTTTATTTTTTTTAAACGTTTAATATCAAATTCCTTTTTTAATTCTAAATCACTTCCTACTAAATATTGGTTTTCACACGTTTCAAAATCTTTAAGACGATTGAATAAAAATTTTGGAAGTTCTGGATTTTTCACAAATTTGGAAATCTTTTCAATTTCTTGACTTGTTAGAGAACCAATTGTTCTTTTTTTATCAATTTTTAAGATTTTGCAAATAGCATTTGAAACACTCCAAGAAATTCCCTTTATCTTTGTTAAACCAGCATAAATTGTCATTTTTCCTTCTATATCTTTTGACAAAATTCTTACAATTCTTTCTTCGTATTGTTTTTTTTCTTTTTCATCCATTTTAATGCACAAATAAATTATATCTTTCAAGATTTATCAACTCCTTAAAAATCCTTTTCTCAATCGCTTTTTCAGGATCTGGAAGATTTTGAACCCGCTTCTTTAAATCTTCAAAAGATTTAAAAAAGGTTTCTTTTCTCTGTCTTAATATTTCTTGCATATGTTTTTTTCCTAAACCAGGAATTAATTCAATTTGGTGAATTCTTTTATTTATTGCTTCTGCAGTGTTAAAGAAGCTCACGAATTTTTCTTCTTTTTCTTTGACAATTTTTTTTAAAAAGTCTTGTAATCTTTCTTTAGCAGATTCTGTTATTTTTTCCCGGTTGAGTCTGCCAAGAACATAATAGATTTTATCTCTTTTTCCCTCGCCAATATAGACCCTTTCTCCAATCTCTAAATCAATCCCCCTTCTAGGAACCAATTCTAAAAGAGTCAAGTTTATTTCCCCTATAGCTTGTGCTAACGGCATCATTTTTCCTTCCAAGGGATACCCGTTTGGCAAATATTCTAGGACGATAGCATATTCTTCTTTTATCATGTTCTTTATCTATTTTTTTTAATAGTTTCAAGTAGTTTATTTGTTTCATCTTCATTTAATCCAATATCCACAAAAATTTTTCCAAGATCTTCTTTATCTTCTGGCATTAAATCAATTATTTTACTTATGTGTTTTTGATCCACTTTCACAAGATTCAAATCACTTATTTTTTTTCTTAATTCAACAGCTTTTTCAAGTTTTAATGTTATAAATTTTTTAATAAATCCAACTATTTCTGTTTCACTTTCATTATCTTTTCTGAGGTATGCACTTGTTTCAGTCATGCTTAAAGGTTTATTATTTTTTATCATCTTTTTCAATTTTAATCTGCTTTATTTTTTTTAAATGTATTGGCTGAAGAAGGTATTCCTTTTCCTTTTTTTTATCTTTAACTTTTACAATATATGCTCTTCCTTTTTTTGATTCCACAACCCCTGTTCTTCCATTTAAACTTTTTGGAAAACTAGGTTGAAGTGCTCGTTCTAATACAATAGAAACAGCATCGCCTTGTTCTAATTTTTGAAAGTATCGACTAAGCTGAAGTTTACCACGCGTGCGAATTTTTTTACGCCTAACCATAACTTACCAAAAAACATTCTATTTAAAAAACTATCTTTTATCATCAAGAAAACTTATTTGTAGAATTGTCAAGATTTGTTCGTGAATGGCACAAATCCCCGTTTTCTCTTGCGTTTTCCATGTTTGTTTTTATTGTATCAAAAAGTTTTTTTCCAAAAGAACGAATTCCACATCTCTCACAAAAATCGATTACACTTTCTTGTGAAATTTCAGAACCGCAATAAATACATTTTTTCGCCATTTTTCTCTTTTGAAAAACAAAAAAACCAAAACCAGTTTTTAAATATTTGTGTGGTTTTTTGGAAATATATTTTAATTCCATCAGGCAAAATTTTATCTGCAGAACTATCTGCATTATTGGTTGTTAAGAGTTTATCAGAATAGAAGAAATAGTCTGCATAACTTTTAATAATTAATTTGCCCACCAAAGAGGTTTTTTTTGGATTAACATCCTCTTTTTATACCAAAACTTATTTCCAGATATTTAAACAAAGTTTTCATCAAGAAGTTCATGTTCTATAACTTCTAAGAATTTATCAAAAATTATAGAAGTACTTCGTTTCAGCAATTTCTTTTACTCGAAGATTAAAATCATAATTTTTTTCTTTTAATTTCACTCATATCTCAAAGCATCAGCAGGTTTCAATTTTGAAGCTTGCATTGCTGGAAAAACACCTGAAAGAGTTCCAATTAAAAAAGAAAAAGTTAAAGCACCAACAATCAAATACCAAGGGAATCTTGCTTGTAACAGGTTTGTTCCAAGTCCAATTTTTGCAATATATTCTGTTAATTTTCCTAACCCCACTCCCAGAGCAATTCCTAATGCCCCCCCAGTCAATCCAAGTAAACCAGATTCAAATAAAAAGATTTGTAAAACATCTGAATTTTTTGCACCAACAGCTTTCATAGTTCCAATTTCTTTTGTTCTTTCTAAAACAGCTGTATACATTGTATTCATAATTCCGATTCCTCCAACAAAGAGAGATATTGCAGCTATCCCAATAAGAACTGCTTGAACAATCCCAAAAATACTTGAAAAACTTTCTAAAAGTTGCTCAAAGGTTTGAACAGTAAAAGTTTCTTGTCCTTCTTTTTCACCTCTAAATTTTCTTAAATCTTTTTTAATTTTTTCAGCAACTTTTTCAGGATTTAGCCCTTCTGCAATTTTTATTTCCAAAATACTTTCTTCATCCCCAAGGTTCATAATTTCTTTTAGGGTTTCTTTTGGAATGTAAATAGTAGAATCGTCATTTGGGTCTCCTGTTTTTTTTGTAATCCCAATAACTCTAAATTCCTGTCCTTCAATGTAAATTTTACTCCCAACACTAATTTCTTTTTCAAAAATATTCCCAGAATAATAATTAGATCCCACAACTGCCTTGTATTTTTCTCCTTTATCAAAAACATTTCCTTCTGCAACATTTAAATAATCAAATTCTCTTTGCCAAAAATCAATGTCCTTAGGGTCAATTCCTCCAATGTAACCAACATTAAATTCTTCTTTATATGATACTCTTCCTATTTTGCTTACATACCCAACAACATTTTCAACCTCTTTCATATTTTTTACAAATTCTAAATCTTTTGAAGTTAATTTTAAAGAATCGCTTGTTGAAGAACCAAATTGAAATAAAGAACCAGGATAAATCATTATTTTGTCACTTCCTATTTTTTCAAACTGGTCCTCAATAGCTCCCTGTAATCCTTGGCCTAAAGAAATTAAAGCAACAACAGCAGCAATTCCAATGAAAATGCCAATCATAGTAAGCCAAGCTCTAAGCTTTCTTCTCTTTAAATTATTAAATGCTAAAAAGAAATAATCTCTCATTTTATTTAGTGTTTTTCTTCTTTTTTCTTCTTTTTTGGAAACTTCTAATGAAAATTCCTACCACAATTATTACAATAATAATCCCCAGAATATAGTTTGGTTTTTTTGCAAGACCCAAAGTTTGGGCTTCTTTTAAAGAGTATGTTCTCAAAGTAACTGTTTTTATTTGTGTAAATTCTTTATTTGTGGCATCTCTAAATTTTAAAGTTATAGGAAGATTAATTATGCTTTGAGCATTTTCATCAAGATAAACTTGATAATCTAAAGAATCATAATCATCACTATCAATATCTCCGATATATTGTTCTTTTTCAGAAAGGAAACTTATTCCATTCATATTCCCAACAGAAAAATAAACAAATTTAACATCTGCTAAACCAGAATTAATTATTTTCAAAGAAAAACTATTTTCACGCCCCCTTATTAAAGCAGAAGGTTCTTCAACAGAAATTTTTAATTCAGGTTCTGCATTTACAGTAATACTAATTAATTCTGTTTTTATCGAAGTATTCCCATCTTCATCTTCATAGTTTATTTGAACAGGCACTTTGTAAATCCCAGAAGAAGTTGAAGGCAAAACAATTAATCTGTATGTAAACTTTTCATCGTCTCCTTCAAGAAGTTCTTCAACAAATTTTTCAGAACTGGATTGATAAGGTGCAAAAGGGCTTTCACTTAAATCTAATTTTACATTTAAATTAAAAACATCTTTTTCAAATGTGTTCTCGATTTCAATTGTTATGCTTGCAGTTCCCCCTGGTTCAACTTGAAGGGGAGAACTAGAAACATCTTTAATTGAAATAGCTGAAACCGAGCTTAAACTAAGCAAAAGAATACAAAATACGAATAAAAGGTTTTTTGATGTCATTTTCTTGTTTTTTGATAAACTATCTTCCCATCTTGTATTTTTAAAACTTTCTTGGCATAATCAATAAGGTTTATATCATGTGTAACAAGAATAATAGTTTTCCCTTCTTTATTTAAATTAACAAAAAGTTGCATAATATCTTTTCCTGTTTTCGTATCAAGATTTCCTGTGGGTTCATCTGCAAGTATCACTTCTGGATTATTTGCAAGTGCCCTCCCAATAGCTACTCTTTGTCTTTCTCCACCAGAAAGTTCATTTGGAAGGTGATCTCTTCTGTGTTCTAATTGAACCTCTTTTAAAATTTTTTCAGCTCTTTTTATTCTTTCGTTTCTTTCAATTTTATGAAACATTATGGGAAGAGCAATATTCTCTAATGCAGTTAAAGTTGGAATTAAATTAAACGTTTGAAACACAAAACCAATTTTACTGCCCCGTATTTGTGCAAGTTCAGATTCTTCAAGATGTTCTATGTCTTGACCATCAAGATAAATTTCCCCTTCAGAAGAAAAGTCTAAAGCCCCAATCATATTCATTAATGTGCTTTTTCCAGACCCGCTTGGGCCGATAATTACAACAAAATCCCCTTTTGTTATTTCTACGCTTACCCCATCAAGAGCTTTTACAATACTTTTTCCCATAAAATAATGTTTATACACATTTTCGAGCCGTATTATTTGTTCTTTTACCATTATTTTCAGAACGTTAAAGTGTATATAAATTTAATGAATCACAAGTTTTAAAAACAAAAAGAAAGAACTAATATTATGATAATCCCTGTTAGATGCTTTTCATGTGGAAAACCAATTGGTCACCTATGGGAAGAATTCAAAAAGCGAATAGCAGAAGGAAAAAACGCAAAAAAAGTTTTAGATGAGCTTGGATTAGAAAGATTTTGTTGCAGAGCAGTTTTCTTAGGTCAAGAAGATTCAATCGAACTTGTTGGAAGGTTTAATAAGAGTTAATAATATAACTTAATAGTTACAACAATAGAAGGATTTTTATACTATTCTGCATTATATTTTTTATGCTATTAGGACAATTCAACCAAAAATACTTTGAGTCTTTAGAAGGGCATGAGAAAATTCTTCCACCAAGCAATAGAACTATTTATTATACAATAATTTTGAAAGGGATTAAGATTGGTGTTGTTGGTTATTTTATTCCTTTTTTCCCTAAGCATTCTGGATTTATACAACTTGCAATTGAACCAAAATTTAGGGGTAAGGGCTTAGCAGAATCTGCAACAAAAATGTTAATAAAAAAAGACAATCTTGAAATTTTATTTTCTACACTTGATAAATCAAATAGTTCTTCATTAAAATTCTTATTAAAATCTGGTTTTAAGTTTGTCTCTAAAGAAAGGATGAATGATTTAAGGCAAAAAGGTTTTCTTGAAGAAAATGAATTAAGATTAATTAAATTTTGTTGGGGGGATTTAAATTAAAATGAAAATTATTGATTGCCATAACCATTTGCATTTTGAAAGATGGCTTGCTAAAGATTATCCGGAAAATGATTTTATCGTGAATACTTATTGTCATCGGAATTTTGGAGAGCAAGATATTTTAAAAAATATGGAGGAAGCAGGGATATATAAAACAATTGTTTTCCCAATGCCAAGCAAATATGTTGATTTGGAAAAAGCAAATAATTATATTTTAGAACAAGCAAAATTGCATTCAGAAATAATCCCTTTTTCAGTTATTGACACAAAACCAGAATATTGGATTTCAAAAGGAGCAAAAGGATTTAAAGAACATGACTATGGTCAATATACTTTTAGAGATAAAATAACAAGACAACCTACTTTTGCACAAGATTTTAAAGAGACTTACAAGTTTATGGAAGAACAAGGATTACCTTTAATTTTACATGCAGGCTCAAACAGAATTGAGAGGATTCAACAAGATATTTACAAAGACACGCCAAATTTGAAAATAATTTTAGCACATCTTGGAGCAGATTACAATCCTTTAGATAAAAATCAAATCCTGAAAACTCTTAAAGAACTTAAAAATTTTCCAAAACTTTGGTTTGACATTTCTACGATAAATGAAATTGGAATTCTTAAAGAAGCTTTTAACCTTGTTGGAAGTGAAAAACTTTTGTTTGGTTCTGATTTCCCAGAAGAATCACCGAAAAAAACTTTAGCAAGATTATCTCTTTTAAAGTTGCCTAAAAAAGATTTGGAAAATGTTTTATATAAAAATATAGAAGGGATTCTTTAACTAATTTTCCACCTATTAATAATCCCACACTTTTCACAAACAATTGATTTAATTCCTTTTTTTATTCTAATTTTTTCCTTCCCAGAAAAAGCAGTTAAACATTTTTTACAAAATAATTTTCTTTTTTCTTTTAATGGAATTTTTTTATTCATTGCAAGTTTTTTAATTTTCTTAATTTCTTTAGGTGTTTTGTTTTTTATATTAGAAAAAAATTCATTAACTTGTTTTTCAGTTTCTGTTTTTGAGATTTTAAAATTCATAATTTCCTAAAGAAAAATTTACTTTAATGCTTTTCCCTTATCTTTTTGTGTGGGATAATATAATTTTTTATATTTAGAGGAGTATTCTATATATTCTTTTTCTTTAAGAGTCCTAAATGCTATTTTTATCATTAAGGGGGCTAATCTCCTAAAGAACTCGTCTGGATTTGAAATTGTTGAGCATTCTTTTTTGTTTGTGTGGTTGAGGTTTTTAAAATACCTGTGGATGCAATTTGTTATTTTTTTACAAAAGGGGGTCTTCTCTTTGATTCCTTATTGCATCTGTATAGATGGAGAACCCACCTGTACATGTTCTTTCTTCTAAGTAATCTTTCACCCAGTTTGGAAAAAAATGTATTAAGTTATTATTGTTTATTAAGTGAGTAATATATTCTCTTCCGTATTTAGAACAAACACCTTCCCATTCTTCAAATTTTGAGGTTAGTTCGTTAAAGTTCCGTAAGCGGGCTATCTTTCTTTCAATTCTCTTTTCTAATTCTTTTTTAAGCTCTTGAATTCTTTGCTTTTTTCCTTCCATTTTTCTTTTATGTCTTGAGATATTTATAAATCTTTTGTTTGTTACTTTTATAGAATTAAAACAACTTTAAAAAAATAGTGAAAGACAGTTTGATGTTTTGGCAGCTTGTGGGCCACTACTGACACCAACATAGGAAGCTTAACTTCTGTGTTCGGAAAGGGAACAGGTGTTTCCAACCTATTATGACTGTCTCCAAAAATTCAAGAAGATTTCTGTTTATAAAACTTTTTATATTGTAAAATTGTCTTAAAACTATGTGGGTGTGCCGGAGTGGTCAAACGGGCTAGATTAAGGCTCTAGTGGCTTTATGCCTACGAGGGTTCGAATCCTTCCGCCCACATTTGGGATTTGAACAAAGAAGTTTAAATGCTAAGGAAAGAGCGCGAGAAAAACTTGTGTTGTCTCGCATGAGAATCCTTCCACCCACATGCACCTGTAGCTCAGTTTGGATTAGAGTGCTTCCCCCCTAAGGAAGAAGTCGTAGGTTCAAATCCTACCAGGTGCGTAAACTTTAAAACTGTCTTCAGAATATTTAATATATGCGTGGGTAGTATAGTGGTAGTATAACTGGCTTCCATAATTATTTTTGAAGAGACCAGTTGACCCGGGTTCGAATCCCGGCCCGCGCATAATTAGATGAGAACCCTTGGGTTTCGTCTGATTCAAACAATCAATAACAGACGACGGGGAACAAAGTGACCCACGAATCCCGGCCCGTGCATAAAAACAAAATGCAAGAACAAGAAACACCTCAAAAAAAGCAATGGCACGATAAATATTACAAGTTGTTACTTTTAGTTCCAGCTTTTTTACTTCTTTTTTCTCTTTCTTATTTGTTTATTTTTTATTCTCAAAATGGAGATATTATGCACAGAGACATTTCTTTAACAGGAGGAACCTCAATTACTCTTTATGATAATTTAGAGAAAATCCAAATTGAAAATGATTTATCTTCAAAATTAATGGATTTAAATATAAGGGAAATTTATGATTTAATTACAAGAGAACAAAAAGGGATTACTATCGAGACAACTTCTGACGGAGAAGAAACAACAGAAATACTTGAAAATTATCTGGGTTATAAATTAACAAAAGAAAATAGCAGTTTTGAATATACAAGTTCAAGTTTAGGAAAAAGTTTTTTTAATCAACTTCTTTTAGCAATAATTTATGCATTTACATTTATGGGGATCGTGGTATTCTTTTTATTTGGGAAACAAAAAAAAATAAAAGTTCTAATAACTTTACTAGGAATTATTTCGCCTATTTTATTTTTTATCTTTAAAGTTTTAACAATTCAACAAGCTTTGATTTTTTCTTTTTTAGTTCTCGTTGTAAATCTTATTATTTATCTTAAATATAATGTTCCAAGTTTAGCTGTAATAATTTCTGCTTTTGCAGATATTTTGATGACCTTAGCACTTGTGAATATTTTGGGAATTGAAATGTCAAGTGTAGGAATTATTGCTTTTGTAATGCTGATAGGGTATTCTGTTGACACAGATATTCTTTTAACAAATAGAATTTTAAAAAAAGAAGGAACTTTGAACGAAAGAATTTTTAGTTCTTTTAAAACAGGAATGACTATGACTTTAACGTCTTTAGTTGCATTTTTAATAGCATTAATTATTGTAAGTTCTTTCTCTGCAATTCTAACAAAAATTTTTACAATTCTTGTTATTGGGCTTGGTTTTGATATTTTAAACACTTGGATAACAAACGTGTCTTTACTTAAATGGTATGTAAAATCTAAAAATGAAAATTAAATTTACTTGGAGAATTTGGCTTTTAATAATCTTTTTAATTTTTTCAGTAATTTCTATTGTAAACTTTCAAGGCTTTTTTGAAAATGGAATTTTAATTAAAAGTGTTGAACAAAATTCTACCTCTTTTGAACAGGGACTAAGAACAGGGCAAATTCTTATTTCAGTTGATGGAAAAAAAGTAAAAACAATAGAAGATTATACAAATTATATTCAAGGAAAATTTATTTCAGAAGAAAATGTTAAAACAATAATCCAAACAAACCAAGGAGAATTCATTTTATACTCTAATAAAGCACCACAAATAATTGTTTCAGAAATTCCTAAAACAAATTTAAAGTCTGGATTAGATTTGGCAGGAGGAACAAGAGCCTTGGTTCAGGCAAAAGATATTAAACTTTCTGCAGATGAAATTGGAGAACTTGTTGATGTTTTAAGCAATAGATTAAATGTTTATGGAATTGAAGATGTTTCTGTCCTCCCTTCTTTAGATTTAGAAGGAAATAATCGGATAAGAGTTGAAATCGCAGGAGCAACCCCAAATGATTTAGAAAAACTTATTTCAGAGCAAGGAAAGTTTGAAGCAAAAATAGCAAATGAAACTGTTTTTATTGGAGGAGAAAGAGATATTGCTTCTGTTGGAAGAGATGCCCAAAATGCAAGAATAGAGTCATGTGGGGCATCAAGTGAAGGGTATTCATGCAGGTTTAGTTTTTCAGTAACTTTAAGTGGGGAAGCTGCAAAAAAACATGCAGCAATTACAGATAAATTAGAAGTTAATTCTACTTCTGAAGGAAATTATCTTTCTGAAAAATTAGATTTATATGTTGACGATAAACTTGTTGATAGTTTGTTAATCGGAGAATCTCTAAAAGGTCAAGTTACAACACAAATTTCAATTTCAGGTTCAGGTTCAGGAGAAATAGAAGAAGATGCTTATGAAACAGCTAAAGAATCAATGCACAATCTTCAAACAATTTTAATTACAGGAAGTTTGCCTTACAAATTAGAAATAGTTAAATTAGATGCAATTTCACCAACATTAGGAAAAGATTTTGTAAAATTTATTTTAATCGCAGGATTTATTGCATTGATTTCTGCTTCTCTAATTATTTTATTTAGATATAGAAATTTTAAATCTTCTTTAATGGTTATTTTATTTAGTTCTTCTGAAATAATTATTATTCTTGGGGTTGCTTGTTTAATTGGATGGAACTTGGACATGGCAAGTATTGCAGGAATCTTAGCAACAATTGGAACAGGTTTTGATGATCAAATAGTTATTTTGGATGAATCAAGAAATCGTTCGATTTCAAGTTTAAAACAAAGATTTAAACGAGCTTTTGCAATTATAATGGGGGCATACCTTACAGCATTTGTTTCTTTGCTTCCTCTTATTTGGGCAGGGGCAGGTCTACTTAGAGGGTTTGCAATAACAACTATAATTGGAATTAGTGTCGGAGTTTTCATTACAAGACCTGCTTTTTCAGATGTTGTGAAAGGAATTGAGAGTTAGTTAAAATAGCTTAGTTTTAAAAATAAAATTCTTCTTTTTAATTTATGAATTATTTTAATGAAACTCAAAGTACCTTTAAGAATATTTTTCAAAGATTTAAAAAAAGAGATTTTTCAGGAAATACTGGTCAAGCAATGAAAAATTCAAGTTATCAATTGGCTCAAAATTTAATAATTAAAATTAGCTCATTTTTATTTACTATAGTGGTTGCTAGGTTATTAATGCCAGAATTAATGGGGCTTTATACTTTGGCTTTATCAACAATCATTATGTTTTCTATTTTAAGTGATTTTGGTATTGGTTCTGCATTATTCGTCTTTGTAGCAAAATTAACTTCAAAAGGAAAAGATGCCGAGGCTAAAGGATATGTTAAAAAGTTATTGAAATGGAAAGTTTATTTACTAATTTTTGCATCTGTAATTTTATTAATTTTAAGTTATTTTGTTTCTGAAATTTTTTATCAAAAACCAATTTTTTATGCTCTTTTAGTTGGAGCAATTTATCTTCCAATACTTGGGTTTTTGGAATTTTTAGAAATAATCTTTCATGCTGTTGGAAATTTTAAACACCCCCTAATTAAAGAAATTATTCTTCAACTTCTCAAACTTAGTTTTATTCCTTTAGCAATTTTTTTGTTGTTAAAGACAACCCTTTCAGTCAAAATAATTATTGCTCTTATTTTTTGCGTTCTTATTTTTTGCTCTTTGATCACTCTTTTAATTTTCTGGATTCTTGCTAAAAAGAAAATTTCTTTTTTATCTATTCAGGCAAAAGATTTAAATTTGAAAAAAGTAAAAGGGTTGAAAAAATTTATCCTTCCTTTAACTGTAACAATTCTTTCGGGGATTTTTTTTGGTTATATAGATACTATTATGTTGGGTCGCTTTGTTGAAGCTCAATTCATTGCTTATTATGGTGTTGCCTTTGCCTTGATTAGTTCTGCAATTTCTATTCTTAGTTTTGCTTCTTCTCCTTTATTTAGCACTTTTTCTAAATTAGAAGGACCTGTTCTTGAAAAAATGTTTAAGAAATCAAGAAATTTAATTTCTTTGATTTCAATTTCTGCAGGAACACTTACTTATTTTTTAGCTTATTATATAATTAAATTAGCTTATGGTTCTGCTTATTTAACTGCCGTGCCTTTATTAAAATGGTTTGCCCTTTTAATTATTATCTTACCAATAAATAGTTTGTATACTACTTATTTTTTCGTTCAAAAAAGAACAGCAATTATGGCTAAGATTATCATCCTAACAACAATTATTAACATTGTTTTAAACTTTCTTTTTATTAGTTATGGTTTAAGGTTTGGGATGTTTGAAGCTGTTTTAGGTGTCTGTTTTGCTTCAATAATTTCAAGATTTGTTTATTTTGGATGTTTTGTTTGGTTTAGGAAAAGGGAATAAAATAAATCACACTTAAATTTATAAAACAATTATTCTTTTTGTCTTTATGAAAAAAATTTATATTGCTGGTTGCGGGGGAATGTTGGGGGAAGCATTTTATAAAATATTCAAAGAAGATTATGAATTGAAATGCACAGATAAAGATGTTAATAGTGAATGGCTATCTTTTTTAGATTTTAGAAATTTTGAAAATTATGAAAAAGATGTTAAAGAATTTGAACCAGATTATTTATTTCATTTAGGAGCTCATACTGATTTAGAATATTGCGCTGATAATCCGGATGATGCATACTTGAATAATACTCTTGCTGTTGAAAAAGCTGCAAAAATTGCTAATGACCTTAACATACCAATTCTTTACATTAGTACTGCTGGAATTTTTGATGGAAAAAAAGATATCTATGATGATTGGGATACTCCAAATCCTCTAAATGTATATGGGCGGTCAAAATATCTAGGAGAAAAAGCTATACAAGAGTTTGCAAAAGAATATTTAATTTGCAGAGCGGGATGGATGGTTGGAGGGGGACCAAAAAAAGATAAAAAATACATTAATAAAATTATGCAACAAATAAGAGAGGGAAATAAAGAACTGCATGTTGTTGATGGATGTGGAGGAATTCCAACATATACATATGATTTTGCAAAAAATGTTAAACTACTTATAGAAAAAAATGAAAGAGGATTATACAATATGGTATGTACAGGAAATGAGACCGATAATAGATTGATTGTAACAAAAGAATTAGTTAGAATACTTGGGAGAGAAAACGAAATAAAAGTTCTACCTGTTGATGAGTCTTATTTTCAAGATACTTATTATGCAAAAAGGCCAACAGCTGAACGATTATTAAACCGAAAACTAAATATTAAAAAGCTAAATATTATGAGGCCTTGGCAAATTTGTTTACAAGAATATATTGAAGAAGATTATTCTGACCTTATTAAGAAATAATTTTTATTTTAGCGCTTCTTCATAAATCCTTCTTAGTTTTTTATTTTTTTCTTCAATTGAAAATTTTCCATTCAATACTCTTTGAAACCCGTTTTCGCCTAGTTTTTTTCTTAATGCAGGATTTTTAATTAATTTTTCAATTGCTTTTTCTATTTTTTTTGCGTTTTTAGAGGAGTTTTTTATTATTTTTTGCAAAATCTCCTTAGGATATACAGGGACATTATTTTTATCTATATGGTTTATTTGTTTTGAATTAATTCTTATACCATTTAAATTATCAACATATTCTTTATTTCCCCAAAAATCTGTTGTTATTATAGGTAATTTAAAAAACATTGCCTCTAAGAAAGCCATTGCAGGAGCTTGGTAACAGGGTTGAACAAAGATTTGAGATTCATTAAATAATTCCCACATCTTTTCTCTTGGAACACCATCATTCAAAATTAGATTTCTTGGAAAATTTTCCTTTAAATATTCTGGAATTTTACCTAAAATTATAAATTCATAATCTAAATATTTTTTTGCTAAATTTTTAAAGGCTTGTAATGTTTCTAACCCTCCTTTAATTAAAAAAACCTTATCTGTTAAAATATTAGAGGTCGAAATAAATATAATTTTCTTTTTCTTTTTCTTAGATTTTCTAAATTTTTCTGGGATAAATATTGTTGGATAAACTATCTCTTCGGGGATTTTTATTTTTTCTTTAAAAAATAATTTGAAAGATTTTAGTGCTTCCTTGTGTATTGGCATCAAATATTTTATATTTCCTTTATTTAATTTCTTTATAGTTTTTTCTTTATTTTCTATGTTTTTTATATCAATAAAATTATAGGCGTGTTCATAATCTATTACACATTTTTTATTTGTGTTTCCTAAATGAAAGATAAAATGAATCAAATCAGATTTAGACTCTTTTCTTAATAATGATATTATGAGTTTATCTAATTTTTCTAGAGGGGGAAGAATTTTAATTAAAAGTTTATGTACTTTTCCAAGAAAAGAATATGATTTTTTATTTATTCCTTTAAACTCTGATTTTGAATATTCTATTCCTTTTGGAGGATTATTAAAAAAAGAATGTTCAAGTGAGAGGCTTTTTTTTGAGATATTAAAATCTAATTGTACTTTTAATTTCTTCATTTTAAAATCCACCAATCTCTTCTATCCCCAAAATGAACATCAAGTTTATTTTTTTCAGCAAATTCAAGAACTGCCTTTGAAACACCCAAGCATTGAATATCATGCCCCGACAGAACCCCTCCTTTTTTTAGCTTTTTCCAATATAATTCTAAATCCTTTTTTACATATTCATATTCATGATTTCCATCAACATAAATGAAATCTATATTTGAAGGAATTTTTTTCATAGCATTTTCAGAAAATTCTTTTACCCAAACTATTTTATTTGAAAATTTTCCTAATCTTTTCTTTGCTTCTTCTTCTGCAATTTTAATATTCATATCATTTAAATTACTTTCACAATCAACATAGTTTATATATGGATCGACAAGATAAATTTTTGATATATTAAAACTTTTTAAAATATTTTTTGAGTTTTTCCCCCTGAATACCCCTATTTCAACGACAATTATTTTTTTATTTTTGAAGTATTTTTTAGCATATTTGATTGCTTCCCTAGGCATTACCCTAATAGTCTCTAAACCAAAAAATTTATCCAAATAATAATTTATTTTTTCTATCATAAAATTTTTTAAGAATAAGTTATTTAAAAATCTTTATTGTTTTGAAAATTATTGGATTAAAGAAGGAAAAGAGTTTTAAAGTATTATTTATTCAAAATCTTATGAAAAAATTACACTTGGGTTGTGGATTAAATATAATGGAAGGCTGGGTTAATGTAGATTTAACAGATAAGCACGGGGCAGAAGTGGTTCACAATTTAGAAAAATTTCCATATCCCTTTAAGGATAATCAATTTGATGAAATATTTATGGATAATGTTCTAGAGCATTTAGAGAATACAATAAAAGTTGTAGAAGAGTTACATAGAATTTCAAAACCAAATGCAACGATAACAATAATAGTTCCACATTATTCTGGGTGTATGGCTTTGGGACACATAACTCATAAAAGAGTTTTTTGTGCAGGAACCTTCGGTAATTTTGAATCAAGTTGTTGGGAAAAATATAGTAATGTGGAATTTAAAGTTTTAGAAAATAAATTGATTTGGCTAAATTGTAGAAATTGGTTTTGGATTAGACCAATAAAAAAAGTAATCAATTATTTAATAAATATAAAACCATTTCTTTCTGAAAGATTCTTTTGTTATCCTCTTGGGGGATTTGACCATATTAAATTTAAATTAAAAGTTCTTAAATAATAATTTATTTTTTCTTTCATGTTAATTAAAAACTTAACCTATTTAAAACCTTTATTGTTTTAAATTATATGATTTCAATAATAATCTTAAACTGGAATGGAAAAAAAGTAACTGAAAATTGTTTAAAATCTTTAGAAAAACAAACATTCAAAAATTATGAAGTTATCTTGGTAGATAATGGTTCAACAGATGGCTCTTCTAAATATCTCAAGAAAAAGTTTCCTTTTGTTAAATTAATTCAAAACAAAGAAAATCTTGGTTGCAGTAAATCTTATAATCTTGGGGTAAAAAAATCTAAAGGAAATTATATTATGATTTTAAATAATGATGTTATTTTGGATAAAAATTTCCTTAAGGAATTATGGAAAAATAAAGATAAAGCAGATATTTTGGGAGTTAAGAATTATTTCTTTGATAGAAAAAATGTTTTATGGGCAATTGGGGTAAAAATAAATAAATTTACAATGAAATCCTCCCTTATTGGGAATAAATTACCAGATTCTAAGGAAATAGATAAAATGAAAATTAATCAAGCAATTGGTTCTGCAATGTTAGTCAATAAAAAAGTTATAGATAAAATTGGTTTTTTAGAAGATTCTTTTTTTGCATATTTTGAAGAAACAGAATGGCAGACTCGTGCAAAAAAAGCAGGATTCTCAGTCTCTTGGGTTCCTAGTGCAAAACTGTGGCACAAGGTGGCTTATTCTACAGGGGGAGGGCGATCTCCTTTTTCTGCTTATTATTTGGTAAGGAATCGAGGGTATTATATAAAGAAATGGAGCAAATATAAATTAATTGCTTATCCATATTGGTTTTTGGAAGTTCTTATGAGAATTTGTTATGGATTAATCAAAAATAGAAAATATGCTAAAACAAGTTTTTTAGGGATGGTCGATTTTTTAAAAGGGATTACAGGGAAAAAGAATTTTTAAAAAGTCTTTCTATTTTTCCATAAAATGCAACTATCCTCATTAAAATACCCACAAATAATAAATCAAATATTAATTCTTTATATGCTTTCTTTTTAATTAAATATTTTACTAAATCTTTTTTTGAGTAAATAAGAATTCCAACTTTTTCATTCCATTTTTTTACTTCTTTTCCATATTTTTCTATCATGTGTGCATGATAAAGTCTAATCTTCCAAGAGTATTTGTGAGAATGTTTGACAATAGATTTTGGCTCATAGATTATTTTATATCCTTTTTCTAAAAGATCTTTTGCCCATATTTGGTCTTCCCCCCCAATATATTGATAAGGAATATTTTCAGGAAATTTGAATTTCTCCCAAATTTCTCTTCTTATTGCACCATAAGATGCAGAAAAAAATGCAACAACTTTTTTTGGATCTTCTGGAAACATTTTAGGAGTCTTAAACTCTTCAATAGTGTTGAATTTTTCTATTGGCTCTTGTTTCCCAAAAACCCCTACAACTTTTTTATTTTTAAAATGTTTTATTAAGTTGTAAAAACAGAATTCACTTTTTGGAATAATGTCTACTGATGCAAAAATTATTATCTCTCCTTTTGATTCTTTTGCCCCTAAATTATATGTATATGCATGAGTAAAATCTTTTGGATCAATGTTTATAATTCTACAACCATATTTCTTTGCAATCTTAAGGGTATTATCTTTTGAAGAAGAATCAATAACTATAATTTCATAATTATTAAAATTTTTTTGAGTTTTTATTTTTTCCAACAATCTTTCAAGAAATTTTCCATGATTATGTGTTTTTGTCACAACAGAGATTTTTATTTTAGGTTTCATTTTTGTATCAATATCTTTCTCTTTAAAAAAGTTATTCTTATAAAAAATTAGGATGTTTACTAGGATCTGGATTTTTAATAAATTTTAACATCTCATTTAATCGTCCATTTTGACAAAAAGTTCCACATCCCTTATAATTAATTTCTTCTATTATTTTTTTTCTTCTATCACTATTCCATATTTCTTCAAATGTATTTTTTTTTAAGTTGCCTAACCTGTATTTTTTATTATCTCTCATATTTTTACAAAATGTAACACTACCATCAGCTGTTATGGCTGTAACAAAATTATGGACATAACATTTTCCTTTTTCTTCATCCATTACTTTTAAAGAAGGTGTTATATTTGATAAAAAATTTGATCCTTGATCACCATATTTATCTTGGGTGTATTGTGCAGTTAAAATTTTAAATTTATCATCTTCAAACTCTATTTTTGCTTTTTTAAATAAAGGAATTACTTCATTACTCCACCATTTTTTATTTTCTGATCCTATTTGATTCAAGGGTTTTCCTTGAAAATAATCAACCCCCAATTCTTTAGCCATCTTTGCTTCTAAATATAATTCATGATAATTTTCAAAATCAACCATCATGCTTAATCCCACTGCAATATTACTTTTAAGTTCCTTTTTAACTTTAACAAATTCTTTAATATTTTCTTTTATTTTATAAAAATCTTTTGTGCCATGGCATTTTTCAAATGTTTCTGAAGTTGCAGCACCCAAACTTATTCTTACCCATTCACATGAATTTATTATTGGTTTTATTTTTTCTGTAGTAAGAAGTATTCCATTTGTGAACATTCCATTCTCCATCCCAAGATTTTTAGATAATTCCATATTCTCTACAGCATATTTATTTAATAAGGGTTCTCCTCCTCCAGTCCAAATAATTCCTTTAACTCCTACCTCTCCCAAATTTCTAACTACTTTTTCCAAAAGTCCTTGAGACATTGTTTCTTTTGACTTTCTGTGATCTTCCCAACAACACCAACTACATTTTTCATTACAAGTATTAGTTGGATCTATTTCAATTGTGATTGGATAAACCATTTTTCCTTTTAACCAATTTTGTAATTTATCTTGATGCCACAAAATTTTTTGTTGTATATCAAATTGTTCAAGCCCCATTTCTATAAACCTCTTTTATCTTTTTCCATTTATTTGTATTTAAAGATAAATCTTTAGGAAGGTTTAGTCCGGTCTCTAATCTAGTAATCTTTCCAATATTTGGATTAATTTTTTTAATTATATTATACAAAGTATCTTTTTCTCCAGTAATATTAACAATTCCTTCAAGATTATGATTTACTGCAAAAATTATTTCCTTTGCTAAATCATTTGCTTTCATCCTACAAGTATATTGGTCTGTAAAAGCTTTTGCATATGGAAAAGAATTTGAAGGAATAAATGAAGTTCTTATTATAAGATATGAATCAAGCATTTTTGTAAAAGATTCTGCTAATAATTTTGTTAAGGAATAATAATTTAAAGGATTTGGTATGTCTTCTTCTGTATAATTTCCTTTTTCTCCATCAAAAATACTATCTGTACTAATATAAACCAATTTAATTTTATTCTTCAAACAAGTTTTAGCAATATTTTGTGTACCAAGAACATTTGTTTGATATGCCTTTTCTTTATTTTCTTCACATTCTTTTGCACCAACTAGAGCTGCAGAGTGCATAATTATAGAAGGTTTTATTTTTTCTATGTACTCCTTAGTTTGGTTAAAATTGATTATATCTATTTCTTTGTGTGAAGGAGAGATAAATTCCCGAAGTTGAATTAATTCTTTTCCTAAGGTCCCACTTGCACCAAATAAAATAATTTTGTCCATAAAAATTTATTAAATTAAGACTATTTAACTTTTTCCATAATTTTTTTGAATGTGCAAGCAAGGGACATATGTCCTACCCTAAAACAATAAACTAAAATCATTATAATTTCATCAGGAGTTTTATTATTCAAGCTTGTGTGTTGTCTAAAATGGTTATACCTCATTCTCCAAAGTTCAACATCATTATTACAAAAAGAAAATTCTCTTTTGAAAGTTTGAAATAATCTTTCAACCTTTCCTTGAGTTGTTGGGCTATGGATTGCTCCACGAATATATTTAATTCGTTTCTTTTTTCTTTTTGTAGGTTCTGTTAAGTTATGTTTATTGAGAATTTTGTTAATTGTTGTGTGGTTTACATAAACTAAATTTTCAATCTTTTCTGCACCCCAACCAACGTCTAATATTTTTTTCACTTTTCATAAAACTTTCCATATTTACTCTTTGAAATGTCACTTGTTCTATTTGTTATTCCATGAGGATTGGTTCTATGTTGAACCAATTTCTGAGGGATGTTTTTTATTTTTCTTTTCTCCACAACCATACGATGATAAAAATAAAAATCTTGCCAAGAGGGATATAAAATTCCTTTATTTCTAAACATAATGCTTGAATGAATAAATGGATTTGAATTAATTATGTGATAACGATATAAAATGGAAGGATAACTTTTTTTTATAACCTCTCCAATAATTTTCCCCCCCTTATCTATTATATCACAGGAAGTTCCAATCATAAATATTTTTTTATTCTTTTCAAGATAATTATGTTGTATCTCTAATCTTTCAGGATAACAAATATCATCTGCATCTATTCTTGCAATGTACTTTCCCTTGCATTTCTTCAACCCAAAATTAGCAACACTATTAAGATTAGTATGTCCTTTGTTTTTCCCAGAATAATAATATTTTATTCTTTTATCCTTGAACCTTTTAATTACCTTTTTTGTGTTATCAGTACTTCCATCATCAATGATAATATATTCAAAATCCTTCAAAGTTTGATTTAAAACAGATTTTATAGTTTCTTTAATAAAAATTTCTTCATTATATACAGTTGTTAAAACACTTATTTTAGGCCCCATTTAATTTAATATACTTCTTTGTTTTTATCTCTTTCTGTTAAACAAAGATTTTTTAAACAACAACAAATTTTATTCCATATGAATAAATTTAAAGAATTAAAAAAAAGAATATATTATATTTTCCTATATAAAAATTATCTTTCATATTCACAAAATTTTACCTTGAAAAAATTATTCAATGCTTTATATAATATTTATGAATACAAATTAAAGAGAATAAAAATGAATTCTTTTCCTTCTGCATATGGAATTGACATAGGAAATTTTTGTAATTTAAAATGCCCCCTATGTCCCACAGGCATCAATTGTTCTGATCGCAAAAAGAAATTTATGTTTTTTGAAGATTACAAAAATGTTTTCAACAAAATAAAGAAATATGCATTTGTTGTTAATTTATACAATTGGGGAGAACCTTTTTTGAATAAAGATATTCTTAAAATTATAGAATATACTAAAAAAAATAAAGTTGGTGTTTTGTTGAGCACAAACCTTAATCTTATGACTGATGAAATGATAGATGCAATTGTACGATTAAAGTTAGACAAGATGGTTATTTCTCTTGATGGGGCATCCCAAGAAACATATGGGAAATATAGAAAAGGAGGAGATTTTAACAAAGTTTTAGAAAACCTTAGAAAAATAATTAAAAAAAAGAAAGAATTGAATTCGCCTTATCCTAGGCTCGTTTGGCAATATTTGATTTCCAAGAAAAATGAAAAAGATATAAATAAAGCGAAAAAGATTGCGGAAGAGTTGGGAATAAAAATAAATTTTCTTTATCTAAGGATAAGTCAATTAATTAGAAGAAAAGGTTGGAAATTAAATAAGAAACTTGTTGACGAATGGGTTTCTGAAAAATTTGAAGGCACTCCTGAAGAAGCGTCTTCAACAATAAATACTAAAGGTGCTTGTGCATATCCTTTCAAATACCTCTTTATCAATCCAGAAGGAACAACTTCTCCTTGTTGTGCATTATATGATGAAAAAACAGATTTTGGAAATCTTTTAAATCATAGCTTAAAAGAAGTGTGGAATAATGAAAAATATGTTTCTGCAAGAAGTAGGTTTTCAAAAAGGAAAAATGATAAAAAAGTATTCACAATTTGTGATGTTTGTGAGTCTGTTTCCCTTCAAATTTAGTAATTAGATAAGAAATTTGTTCATATTTGCAAATATTTTTGCGTATTAAATTGAACTAATTTATTTTCCCAACAAGGGCTTTATGATCACTTAACCCCTTGATTAATTTAATATTTTCCACAGAGTATGTGCCTTTTGTAAAAATAGTATCTACTACTAATCTTAGGTTTTTCATTTGATGGTATTTTGTATCAAGAGTAGAAGTTGTCTCTTTTGGAAGATTATCTTTAAAATATTTTGTAAACTTAGTAAAGATTTCTCTCCCTCTTGGGGCATTAAAATCTCCTGCCAATATAAAATTATTAAATTTTTTTAGGAAAGAAATTAATTTCTTAAAATATTTTCTTTGGTCGTTGTCTGCTTGTCCATCCGGAGTAAAACAAAAATGAGTTGTTCCAATTAAATATTTTTTATCATTCTTTTTAAAAGTCCCATAAACCAAAACTCTATCATCACTCCAAATATTGTGAAATTGGGGGGAATCTCCTTTTCCACGATAATAATATTCCTCAATTTCAAATTCCTTTAATTTAGTTAATAAACAAACGCCCCATTTACCAAACAATTGATCATAGTATTTATTAGGTGTAGTACGATTAGACATCGGAGAATAAGAACCATTTAAATTTAGTTTATTTTTTATTTCTAAATAATCTCTTTCAAAAACTTCTTGTAGGCATATAACATCTGCATTTTCTTCTTCTAAAAAAGGAATAACCCTTTTCAAATGTTTTCTTCCCTCAATATTTAAAGTTATTAATTTAATTGGCATTTTAATTTAAATTACAATATCATTATAAAACTTATGTTAATAAAAAATAATAGGCGATCACTATATTTATCTAAGAAAAAGAAATAGGATTAGGTAATATAGGGGATTGGATAACAATAATCTTTATAAAATCCTTCCATTACCATTCTCTATGGTAAATATTTTTATTACAGGAGTTGCAGGATTTTTAGGAAGTCATTTAGCAGAAAAATTAATTCTTGAGGGCCACAAAGTTAAGGGAAATGATAATCTTATCGGAGGCTATGAAGACAATGTTCATGAAGATTTAGAATTTTACAAAGTGGATTGTAATGATTTAGATAGAATGGTGAAAATAACAAAGGGCGTTGACATATTATATCATTGTGCAGCCCACCCATATGAGGGATTGAGTGTATTCTCTCCTTCAATGGTAACTAATTCTGTATTTCAGGCGACTTCTGCTACACTATCAGCATTTACACAAAACAATGGGGAAAGATTCATTTTTTGTTCAAGTATGGCAAGATATGGTATGAATCAAACACCTTTTACAGAAGAGATGAATACAAGGCCTCAAGATCCATATGCTATAGCAAAAGTGGCAGCAGAAGATTTAACTCAATTAATGGCTAGAATTCACGGATTTGATTATTCTATTGCAGTTCCCCATAATATTTATGGGCCAAAACAAAAATATGATGATCCTTATAGAAATGTTGCTGCAATTTTTATTAATAAAATGTTAATGGGAGAACAACCGAAAATATATGGAGATGGAACTCAAAGAAGATGTTTTTCTTATATTAAAGATGATATTCCTTTACTTTCTGATTTGGGTTTCAATCCTCTTGCATCAAGAGAAATAATTAATATCGGGCCTGATAATGAATTTGTTACAATTAACCATTTAGCAGAAACAATTGCTGACATAATTGGATTTGATTTGAAACCAGAGTATCTTCCTGAACGCCCTCAAGAAGTACAAGATGCTAATTGTAGTGCAAATAAGGCAAAGAAACTTTTTGGATTTAATCCCAAATATTCTTTGCGAAAAGGACTTGAAGAAATGGTTGAGTGGGTTAAAAAAAGAGGACCAAGAACCTTTGATTACCATTTGCCTGTGGAGATTGTAACTAACAATACACCTAAACCCTGGTCGGAAAGATCAATGTAAATAAAAAATTAAATTTTTTCCCAAGAATTTCTTTTTTTGTGTTTAATTGTAATTTCTTTTAAATTATTAAAATTTATGAAATACGCTTTAAATAATAATCTTAGTTTTTTTAAAATATTTTTTCTTAAGACAAGCTTTTTGTTTTTTATTGTAAAAATCCAAGAGAGGAAATGAGAAAAAGAACTTTTTAAAATTTTAAGTAAAGAATAATTTAACCATTCCATACGAATCGCATTTTTTAATTGAATAAACCAAATTTCATCTTCATTAAATAAACTAATTGATTGATCTCTGTGATGAATGATGTACGTTTTTCCGACATACAAATTTTTGTAACCTGCTTTTTGAGCTCTTAAACAAAAATCTGTTTCTTCCCCATAAAAAGGAGAAAGCTTTTCATCTAAGAGACCTATTTTATTAATTACCTCTCTTTTTATTAAAAAGCAATTTCCCACAATATTATTTACTATTTGAGTTTTGTATATCTCCTTGCTTTTTTCTTTATGTCCTGGAATCTTAAAAAAAGAAAGTTTTCCTTTTTTGGCAATCCATTGATCTGATTTATTAGGATAAAGATTCCTACATCCAATTACTCCCGTAGAAAGTTTAGCTTCTGCTTCATTGATCATAATTTTTAACCAAGAAGGATCAATAAAAACATTATCATCATTTAACAAAATTATATAATCTGGATTTTCTTCTTTCAATGCAATTTTTATAACAAGATTATTTCCAATTGCAAATCCTAAATTTCTATCCTTTAAAATAAATTTTACCCAAGAGAACTTTTTCTTAATAAATTCATGAATTTTCTTTGGACTACCATTATCTAAAACATAAGTTATTAAATTGTCATAATTAGTTTTTTGTAATTTCTCCAAGCATTCTTTAATAAATCTTGTGTGTTTTTTATCAAGGTTAATCGTTGTAACTATTGCAACCACTTTAGGCAAGTTCCTCTTAAGTTTTGTGTTTTTTTTATTCATGTTGGAAAAAGGATTTGTTTGCTTTTAAAATTAATCTTCTAACCCCTCAAAAATATTTCTTTTTTTCTATATCTTTTTTTTCAGGATTATTTCTTTTTCAAGAGTTGATTTAATTATCTTTAATTTATTTATCCCTTTTTTTTTAATTTCTTCTTCAGATTTCAAAAGAGGACCTCCCCATTTTCTTTTAATTATCCATTCTCTAAAATTTATTTCTAATTCTTTAAACTTCTCTGGCGTTAAAAATTCTGTTTCTATATTTACTGAACCAGAATAAGTTTTGTCTACTTGATAATAATTTTCAAAATCAGCATATATTTTAGTTACCCCATATTTTTTTGGATTATTCCAAACATCTGTACCTGGATAAGGAACAAAATTACTTATAAAAAATTGATCTGGGTTTGTTTCCTCTATAAATGCTTTTGTTTCTTCAATTGTTTCTTCAGTTTCTCCTGGAAACCCTAAAATAAAAAAAGTTCTAGAAGTAATTCCTACTTCTTTTGCCCATTTAATCACATTTTTATTATCTTGTATTGTGGCTTTTTTATTCATTCTATCCAATATTCTTTGAGAACCACTTTCAATTCCCCATACAAGCATATCACATCCAGCTTCTTTTAATTGCACATAATCTTCTTTTGTATTAATGCCTGCTCTCCCAAAAGCTCTAAACCCTATATCTAAGGGTTTAAATAATTCAAGCATTTCATACAATCTTTTTTTATTTATAGTGAATATATCATCTTGAAAATTATATTTTCTTATCCCATATTTTTCTTTTAATTCTTCAATTTCTTTTGCAACTGCTTTAGGAGACCTCTGCTTAACAACTTTATGGGTTTTATCTAATCCACAGAAAGAGCATCTAAAAGGGCATCCTCTTGAAGTAAGTATGGTCAAAGAGGTCTCCCCCCCAATAGTTCTTTTATAACTAAATGGATTAATTAAATGATATGCAGGATGAGGATAAATATCTAAATTTCTTTCCAAGTTTCTTTGGTAATATCTTTTGTTGTTTGGGAAATCTTTTAATATATCTAAAAATGCCAATTCTCCTTCTCCAATTACAATTATATCAAAAATAGAACTCATTTGGAAAGGGATTGCAGTTGGGTGTGCTCCTCCAGCAGCAATTTTTGAAGAAGGATTTACCTTTTTAGTAATTTTAGCAATTTTTTCAGAAATATTCATTGTTGGGGCATATATAGTGGTGCCATAAATATCTGCATATCCTATCTTCCAATCTTTTTCTGGTATCCCAGATAAATCATTTACTCTTACATTATATCCAGCTCTTTCTAAATTTGAAGCTATATATAATAATCCTAATGGAGCATCTAATCTATCTTCTAGTGCTTGGGGGTGAGGTGGATGAATAAGTTCAATGTCTAAATGCTTCATTGTTTTGAAAGAAAAAATACCTTTTTAAGATTAATTGCATTTGAGAACATGTTTATTTTAATAAAACCTCAAAATATTTTCCCCCAAATTTTTTTAAAGAAAGATTTTTTATTTCATTTTTTGCAGAATTTTTCATAGAATTAATCTTTTTTTTGTTCATTAATAAATTAAATATTTTTTCAGCTTCTTCTTTCCTATACTTTTCCAAAATTAAGCAATCTTTTTCATTTATTAAAATCTCTGGATTTGAGTCTTTTGAGCAAATTGCTAAGCATTTCGAAGCAATAGCTTCAGATAGTGCTAAAGTTGGAGCCCCCCCTTCATATCTTGATAAGAAGAAGAAAAAATCACAAGTAGAATAGTATTTTGAAATGTCCTTTCTTTCGATTATACCTCTATAAATTACAAACTCTTCTTGTAAATATTTCTTACATTTGTTTTTATCTGCACCAATTACAATTAATCTAAATTCTCTATTTTTTTTATATAGTTCTTTTCCCAATGAAATTGCTCTATCAAGGCCTTTATTCCAATATCCTCCTCGTCCAGAATACAACCCATAAATTTTTTCTCTTTCTAACCATAAATTTTTTCTTGATTTCTCCTTTGACAATTTTTTAAATTGAGGTAAATTAATCCCTGTTCTAATCACTTTAAGGTTCCCTCTTTTTCCATATAATTGTTCTAATCCTCTTTTAACTTTCTCAGAAACACAAATTATTTTATCTGCTTTTTTTATTGGAGGTTTTTCAATAAGATAAAAAAGAGGTAAAAGAGGGTAAAAAAGATATTTAAGAAAACCAAACTTTTCAAACTGAATTTTCATATAGGAGAAAGTTACCCCATGATAGGTATGAATTATTTTTTGGTCTTTCTTTTTTATATATTCCTTCATACAATATCCCCAGTTTGCATGTGTATTAATAATATCAAATTTTCCTGTTTCTAAAACTTTTTCAACTTTTTTAGCAAAATTAAATTCTTTTAAAATAGGATATCTGAAAGATTTAAGTTCAATACATTTAATTCCTTCTAAATTATATTCTCTATCTCTTCCCCCAGGATAAATCCATGTAAAATCTAAATCTAATTTTTTCTTTTTAGCATATTCAATTAAATTTCTTTGGTAAAGACTAATTCCCCCTAAAAATTTAGGAGATGAACCAGAAATTAAACAAATTGTTTTCATTTTTTAGAATTCTTTTTTAAATCCTTAAAAAAAGTAGTTTGATTATTATAGAGTTCCTGTAGTTCTTTTTCAGAAATTTTTCTCTTAATTCTACTCTGATAATTTTTATCAGTTTCATAAACCACCCTACTGGGATTATTAATTTTTGCATCTTCTTTGTTTTTTATAACTTCCAAATCAAAACTCATTCCATCTGCCCTAAAGAGGCTAGAAAACCACCTCTCATAAATTAATTGAGTGTATCTATTTATATTAACAATGTATCTTAATGGTTTGAAAAAATATCTAAACCAAATTCGTGAATTAACATGAAAAAATTCTGGACTGCTATCTATTAAACTAAAATAATTTTTATCTTTGTATTTTATATTAAAACAGTTGAAAGAGTCTGATTGAAAGGGTCTTTTATGTGTAAGGTCACCCCAAACATTTGGTGCAGAAAAATGCACAGTTCCTATATTTATTTCTGTTCCAGGTTTGGCAATCCTCCATAGTTCTTTAACAAAATTATAAGGATTCTCTAAATGTTCTATTATTTGAGAAGCCCAAATTCTGTCAAAAGTATTATCTTTAAATGGATAAGGAAATTTATTAAGATTATGAACCACATCAATTCCTTCATACTTTTCCATATCTAAATTAATCCATCCTTTCCTTATATCTCTTCCACAACCAACATTTAATCTTTTCATTTTAGAGCTTCCTTATAAATCTTTTTCAACTTTTTATTTCTTTCTTTAATAGAAAATTTTCCATCCTTTATAATTTTTTTCCCTTCTGAAGCCATTTTTTCTCTAAGTTTTTTATTTTCTATCAATAAAGAAACCTTTTCTTCTAATTTTCTAATAATATTTTCATCTAATTTATTATAATCTATTTCTTTTTTTAAGGGAATTATAAGCCCTGTTTTTCCATCTTGGACAACTTCTTTTCTTGCATAACCATCAACTGTTACAACAGGTATTCCGCATGCTTGGGCTTCTATAAATGTAAATCCTAAAGAATCAGTATATCCAGGGTATACATAAATATCTGAATTTGGGTAAACGTCTTTTATTATTTTTTCAAAAGAAACAAGTCCGCTAAATTTAATTTTTTTATTTTTAGAATATTTGTCTAAGATTTCTTTTGGAACATCAGAAATGAAAATTCCATAAACATTCTGATATTTTTTAGTCAAGCGGTCCATAACTTCTAAAGCATGTAATCCTCCTTTTTGAAAAAAATATCTTCCAGTAAAAAGTAAGTTAATTTTTTTAGATTTTTTTTTCTTTATTTTTATAGGGGGCATAGCATAGGGCAATAATTCTATTTTATTTTCTACTTCAGGAAAGTGTTCTAATATCTGTTTTTTTGTACTTTCTAACCAGGGCATTATTTTTTTGCAATTTTTAGACAGAATTAATCTTTTAACAAAAAATTTTCTAAGGGGGGTTAATTTTACGCCCCCCCACATTTGCCAAATAATTTCAAAATCTGCAACCCAAGGTTTATTGTTTAAACATAAACAATGAGCACAATGAATTAAATCATATTCCTTGGAATTTTTTACATAAAAAGCACTTGGGAACGGAATTCGAG
>Ga0268277_1000362_pt1 | contig 37755 bp, 42 predicted proteins | sample saktaG_5_FD_190132 | JGI IMG/M metagenome (GOLD analysis project Ga0268277, IMG submission 190132) | Saline water microbial communities from Sakinaw Lake, British Columbia, Canada - sak_2010_1_5_50m | ecosystem: Environmental > Aquatic > Non-marine Saline and Alkaline > Saline ... | reverse complement strand
AAAAAATTTTGAAGAGGTTAAAAGGATAATAAAAAAAACAGCAAATATGGGAAAAAGTTTTGCACATGTCCCTTCATATTTAGATCTTGTAGAATGGATTAACAAACACGCTCCTGCTGATGGAAATGAAGAGAAATATGACCATGTTACAGCTATATTAGAACAATTATCAAGGGCTCCAAAACCACTTCCCAAATTAACAATTGCAAAAAAGACATTTGATGAATTAACAATAGATGATTTTATAATTGAAGGGTATAATCCTCATTCTGCTATCAGAAGAAAGATGTGCGTTTAAAAATTTTAAATACCAAATCTTTAAAAATCCGGTTTTTCTTAATTTAAAATGGTAGGCAATGATAAAGTTCCAGAATTAACAAATGGAGAATTTGAAAATTTCATAAAAGAAGGAGTTGTACTTGTAGACTTTTTTGCAGATTGGTGTATGCCTTGTGTTATGATGGCCCCAATTTTAGAAGATCTATGTGAAGAATTTAATGGTAAAATAAAATGTGGAAAAGTAAATGTAGATGACAACCATGAATTAGCTTCAAAATTTAATGTTTCTTCAATACCAAACTTTGTTTTATTTAAAGATGGCAAAGTGGTTGAACAAATTATGGGTGCAATGAGTCAAGAAGAACTTGGAAATATTCTTAAGACTTATATTTAATCTCCTAGAGATACTTTTTTAAACTAATTCTATTTAATTTCATTATTGGTCCTGTAGCTCATGTAAGGAACCAAGGTTCCTTGACAGTCAACCTCCTTTTCGACAGGAAAGTGAAAGAGCTACAAAATATGGTCCTGTAGCTCAGCCTGGCAGAGCACTTGGCTTTTAACCAAGGTGTCGGGGGTTCAAATCCCTCCAGGGCCATAGTTTTTCAGAAAGAGTTGGTAGAAAAGTAAGTTAAGATGAGAGGGATTGTATTAATTTATAAATAGTAACATATCAAAGGATTTAAATAGGTTATTTCTTTGAAAAAATTACAGTGAAACCTTTGAAAAAATTAACCTATAAATTAGCTATTACATTATCTATGCTTTTGGGATTAGCAGGGTCCATGTATGCGCAAGAAAAAATACATCCTCAAATTAATAAAATTTATTTAACTTCTTATGTGGATAATCAAACATGTTCTACAAAACCAAAAAATACCACTTTAGAAAACAAAGTGAATTTAAACTTAGTTGCAGAAACACAAAAAGATGGGAAAACATTTTATTTTTCTAAATCAAAAAATTTATGTCTAAATGGTGAAAAAGTAGATACTTCAAAAATTTTATCTTGGACTCCAGACGATCTTTCAATTAAATGGTTTAAAGTAGAATCTGAAAGAGATAGTTATAATAATGGGGGAAGAGATTATTTTCGTTGGGATACTCCAACCTATAAAGAAACATTAATAGATACTAATAAGTGGATTATTGAAGCAGATGCACATCCTACTGAAAAATTTAAAGACATTAACAATGGTTTAGGAACAATGAGATATAAAGTTCAAATAATTCATAACGGGAAAAAATTATCTACCCCAGGAAAAGAATCTACAAACACACAAGGGATAAAAAAAGACGTGCACAGAGTGAGTTTTAGAAAAGATGATAGTTTTATTGGATGGTTAACTTCATTTTTTAATTTACCCTATATTTATGGTAGTGAGGGAAAGAATTTAGCAAATCATCAGGCTGAAAATTATGTTGGAGCAGACTGTGCAGATTTACTTGTTGCAGCATATAGAAAAACAGGAAAAAATAATCCATATACTTATGCAGTGGGATTGAGAGATTTTACAAATGTTATTTTAAAACAAGAGAATTTAAGAACAAATGGAGAAAACTATTATGATAGACAAAAATTACTTAAATTTGGGGAAGATATTAAAAAAGGGGATTTAATTTTATTTGGAAGGTATCATGTAGGATCAATAGTTGAAGACAGAAGTGATCCTAATGGAAAATATGGGGGTCAAGCAGATGGAATTTTTAATAAATATGATTTAATGATTCATACTCTTTTTGATGTTCCAAAAAAAGAAGGTTTTACTGACCAAGGACCTTTTTCAATTCTGAGATGGAAAAATTAAACATTTAATTCCATGTTAATGCAACTGCATCTTCATGTTGAATCTGGTAAAGAAGTTCTTCTTTACTCAAGAGATTAGAATAAATTCTTGGATCTATTGCAGGATCAGAACCTGCAAATAATTGATAATATATTTCTCCATCTTCTGTGGGAGGAATTCTTAAAACTCTTTTTATTGCTTTTGTATGACCATATCCTGTTTGTGGATCAGGATGTAAGGTAATTAAATCCCCTGCTTTTAAATTACCTATTTCTTTTATTTTTTTTAAATTCCCTCTTAATGAACCTGTATTTGAGTAAATTTGTACATTAGTTACCCATTCATCAAATTTTTCTCGAGTATCTCCTATTGGAAATTCTTTAGTAATAACTTTATTGGCACTTGAACTCCAAATAGTATATGTTCCATCAGAATTATATTTAAGAGTTTGGCCATTAGATATTTGAAATTCAACACTGTCTATGTTTCCTTTTTCAAGTTCTTGTAATTGCCATAAAGAATATAACTCTACTTGAGTATCTGCACAAGTTTGATATCTTGAATCAACTTCTAAATCTAAAATATCAAGATTTGATTCATAAGTTCTTGGAGAAGAATATCTTCCAAAATTATATTCCCCAGTCTCAGGATTTTCTTCATAACCATAATAAGCTTTTACATCTGCATTTTTTATTACAGGGAACCCTTCAATAAATTCACTATAACTAACTTCTGCATCTGTATCTTTTGAACTTAATGTTTGCCCCCAAATTCCTGCTTTAAAATTTCCAGAACTTATTTTTCTTTGTAAATCTGAAACAGCCCATTCCATATTATTAATCTCTGCTTCAAGGGCCAGGATTTTTTTATTTATTGGTTTTCCTTCTAAAATAAAGATCTCTGATTCAATAGATTTTGCTTTTTCTTCTGCTTCTTTTAAAAGTTCTGTTATTGCTTTTAATTCTTCTTTACTTTCTCCTTCTGCTTCTGCATCACCCAAAATATCCACATATCCCCTATATCGTTCATAAGCTTCAGCCAATTTTATTTCTTTTTTATATAATTCATCTTTAAATTTTTTTCCTTCTGGATCATTTAATAAAGACTCTATTTTAACATACTTTTCATGTTTTAATGTATTTAATCCATTTATTTCTAACTGTATTTTTTGTCTTTTTTCATCAGACAAAGATTCTTTATAAGTAGTTCTTGAATCTAACTCATATATCTTATTTTTCCCATTTTCAGTTTGGTAATTTACTTGCATATCTGAAGAAAGGGAAAATTGAGAATTAGACTCAATATTGGCATATATATCTTTACCATCTGCTTCTAAAACCCAATCTCCATTATTAATTTTTATTTTTCCTGAAGATTTTATATCTAATGCTAAGGGAGAATTGTCTGGGGAAACTTTACTTATTTCAATATCTCCTCCATCTAGAATAAATTCTAATTTTCCTCTTCTTCTAATGTCTGAATATTTATTTTTAATTAATTCTTTAAAAATTTCAGTGTCTTCTTGTAAAGAAGATCTAAATCCTTTTCCCCCTAATGAAATTTTATCTTTTCCATAATTAAAATAATTTTCACCTTGGTGTTGTGAAGCATCAAAATTTCCATCATAATAAAAATTTAAATCTCCCCCATAAGTTAAATGTTCTATTCCTTGCAAGGTTAATGCGGATTTACCAGAGATTTTTATTATATCATTTTTAAAAGTTGTCACGTCTACTCTTTCTTCCCCTCCAAAATTATATATGTAGTTGTCTCCTACATTGAAAGATTTTCCACTATAGACAATTTCTTCTTTATTTTCTGGGATCAAGTTGATATTTGATTCTTCAGACAAAAATATTTTTGGAGGTTTTCCTTTTTCTTTAAAAACTCTTGAATTTGCAGGAGCATGAAAAATAAAAGTTTTAGAGGGGGATTTTAATGTATACTCTCCACCGACCTCATCTATGATTAGATTTGCTTCTAAAATATTTCCTTCACTATCTATTTTAATTTCTGAATCAGATAAAATGTTATTAAATTCCTTGCCCTTAATATTTACGCTTCCCTGCTCTTTAAAAGTTATAATAGTAAATTTCTCGCCTCTATCTATCAAAACATTTTTAACCAAAATATCATCATCTTCAAGATCTTCTCCAACAAGATTTCCAATATTCGTTTCATCTTCAATTAATATTCTTGCAGGGTAAGGTTCTGGTGGTTCTGGAGGGTCTGCTTGAATAAGGGAAACCGAAAATATCAATCCAAGGAAAAAAACTCCAACCATTATAAAAATTAATATTTTTTTCATTTTTCTACTACAAAAATCAATTTTAATTTATTTTCTGCTTGATCTTGTTTGTTTGTGATGAAATACCAAATAATATTATTCTCAATAACAGAAATGTCGTTAACAGGTAAGGATTTAATATCTACATCATAATTAAGAACTATATTATCTAAACAAGTTAAACAGATAAATCCTGGTTTTTGAGAATATGAATTAACCACTTCAAAAGATGCTTCATAAAGATTAATAAAATCATTTTTAAATCTTATTTCGATATTTTCTAATGTTGCTGAACCTTCTCCCTTACTTACTGTTATGGTATTTTTCATTTTTACACTAATTTCTCCTTCAATTATATTAGTTAAAATAAAATACGGCCCCACACTTATGTTAAATCCTTGTTCTCTGAAACCTCTAAAATCTAAACAACTTTCTAAATTTTCAGAAACATACTTTCCTAATTCTTTTTCAATAACACTTACAGGAGGAATAATATTTTCATTATTTAAATAATAGTAAGGAATTTCATCAAGAAAATAAATTATAGAAGATTTTACAGGAACATTGTAATATCCTCCATGAGCAGCAAGATAATGGATCCCCTCCCCACTTGTTTGCTCTAAACAGAACAATAAATTTGTATAAAAAGGGGATATTTCTTGAGGAATTTCTTTAACTTTTGAATCGTTATCTCTAAAAACAAAAAACAAAATTACTGCTGTCACAAGGAAAATTGCTATGATAATAAAAATTGTCAATTGTCCTTTTTTAAACATATTTTTCTTAAGCAATTTTTATATTTAAATGTTATTTTATTCTGATAAAGGCACCTAATCTTGCTCAAATGTGGGGAATGTGGTTTTTCAGAAAGAATTGGTAGAAAAGTAGATTAAAGCAGATTTTTGAACTATATCGAAACATTTTTAAACCAAAAAAAGTACACATTTTTATTATTATGGAGTTATTAACACGTTTAGGGGTTAATATGCCATTTTAAACAAAATACCGACGACAAAACAAAGATGCACATTCTACAACCAAAACACATAAAACTAAATGAAAAAGAGACTGAAGATTTGTTAAAAAAATTAAATCTTTCTAAAGCTCAATTGCCAAAAATTCTTTCAAGTGATCCTGGACTTAGTGAAGGGTTTCAAACAGGAGATGTTATTAAAATTGAAAGAAAAGATGGAGATAAGATTGTAAATTATTATAGGGTGGTTGTTTAGTTATGGAAAAACATTTAATTGTAAAAAAATATTTAGAAGACCATTCTTTAGTTGAATCTAATATTACTTCTTTTAATGATTTTTTACAATATAGAATGCAAGAAATTGTTGATGAAATTCAAACAACTTTAGAAAATGATGATTTTGAAATTAGATTAGGTAAAATAAATGTTGGAAAACCTACGATAGTTGAAGCAGATGGAAGTTCATCGAAAATAATGCCTTTTGAAGCTAGATTAAGACATTTAACTTATGCTGCTCCAGTTCATTTAGAATTAACAATTAAAAAAGACGGACATGTTGATTCTGAACTTGTTGAGATTGGTAAAATTCCTATTATGGTTAAAAGTAGATCTTGTAATACTTGCTCTGCTACTAAAGAAGAATTAATTCAAAATTATTCTGATCCAATGGATCCTGGAGGATATTTTATTATTAAAGGAAATGAAAGAGTAATGGTTATGGCTGAGGATCTTGCAGAAAACCAACCTTTTATAGAAGATAATAAAAAAGGTGAAACAACTTTAAAATTATTCTCTTCAAAAGGAACATATAGAATTCCTATTACAATAACAGAAGATAAAAAAGGTATCTTTGATGTTTCATTTAGTAGATTTAAGAATATTCCTGCAGTTGTTCTATTGAAAGCTTTAGGATTATTAAAAGAATCTGATATGGCTAAATATTTTGGAAAAGAAACTGATGGAGTTATTGTAAATCTCTATGAATTTGTTGACCTTGCAACAAAAGAAGATGCAATGATGTATATTGCTGAAAAAACAAATTTACAAGGTACTAAAAAAGAAATACTTGATAGAGTTAAACAAAGAATAGATTCATATTTATTTCCACATATTGGACAAAAAAAAGAAGATAGAACAAAAAAAGCAATTACACTTTGTAAATTAATTAAACAATATTTAATTGCAAAAGATAATCCTGAATTAAGAACAGATAAAGATCATTATTCTAATAAAAGAGTTAGACTTTCTGGAGATTTACTTGCAACATTATTTAGAATTAATTTAGGTATATTAATAAGAGACATTCAATATTCTTTACAAAAATCTTCTAAGAGAAAAAAATATTTTTCAATAAAGGTTCTTGCAAAATCAACATTATTTTCACATAGAGTTGAATCTGCTATTGCTACTGGTGCTTGGACAGGTGAAAGAAGCGGAGTTACTCAAAATATGGATAAAACAAATTATCTTGCTACAATCTCTCAACTACAAAGAGTTTCAAGTATGTTGGAAAGTGGTCAAGAAAACTTTAAAGCTAGAACCTTGCATCCAACTCATTATGGGAGATTTTGTCCAATTGAAACACCTGAAGGAACAGAAATTGGATTGAGAAAAAATCTTGCATTATTAAGTAGAGTGTCTACAAGAGTTAATCTTGATGAAACTAAATTTTTAAAAGATCTTGAAGAACTTGGATTAGATAAAGAAATATCAGATGGTTCAGAGGTTTTCTTCAATGGATTGTATATTGGAAATGTAAAAGATCCAAGTGCATTTGTAAAAGAAATTAGAAATAAAAGAAGAAACAATCTATTAAGTGATCAATTAAGTATAAGGAAAGATGATGGATTACAAATAATTTCTATATCTATTGAACCTGGAAGAGTTTTAAGACCTTTAATTATTGTTGAAAATGGTTGTTCAAAATTAAAGAACGAACATTTAATTCAATTAGAAAGTAAAGAAATAAAGTGGATAGAGTTAGTTCAAAAAGGTCTTCTTGAATATATTGATGCGGCAGAAGAAGAAGAAGCATTAATCTCATTGTTTGAAGAAGAAATTACAGAAGACCATACTCATTTAGAAATAGATCCAATTGCAATGCTTGGAGTTGTTACAAGTTTAGTTCCATATGGAAACCACGATCAAAGTTCAAGATTAAATAGAGGAAGTAAAACTCAGAAACAAGCATTGGGTCTTTATGCTGCAAATTATTTATGTAGATTAGATACAGATGTTTCAATTTTACAATATCCTCAAAAACCAGTTGTTAGAAGTTTTGTATATGATACTCTTGAGACATATCCTGCAGGTCAAAATCTAACTGTTGCTGTTATGACATATGAAGGATATAATATGGAAGATGCTTTAGTTTTAAATAAAGGGAGCTTAGACAGGGGAGTTGGAAGAAGTTTCTATTTCAGACCATATTCTGCAATTGAAATGAATTATGCTGGTGGATTAAAAGATGAAATTGTAATTCCAGATAAAGATATTTCTGGATATAAAATGGAATCAACATACAGATTATTAGATGAAGATGGTATTGTTTCTCCTGAAGCAAATGTTGGAGAAGGAGAAGTATTAATTGGAAAAACCTCTCCTCCAAAATTCTTATCAGAAGCTAGAGAAATTTCTGTTCGAACAAAAAAAGATTCAAGTGTAACTTTAAGACAAGAAGAAAAAGGAACTGTTGACGCTGTTTTTATTACAGAAGATGATGAAGGCAATAGAATTGTTCAAGTTAAAACAAGAGATCAAAGAATTCCTGAACTTGGAGATAAATTTGCGACTTCACATGGTCAAAAAGGAGTTGTTGGTGCAATTATTCCTGAAGAAGATATTCCTTTCACAATCACAGGTGTTAGACCTGATATTATTTTCAATCCCCACGGATTACCTAGTCGTATGACTGTTGGATATTTATTAGAACTTTTAGCTGGAAAACTTGGATGTGTTAAAGGTGAAATTATTGATGGTACTTCATTTAGTGGAGAAAGTAAAAAGGATTTAGGGGATGGATTAGAAGATCTTGGATTTAGATATGATGGAAAAGAAACAATGTATAATGGTATAACTGGTGAAAAAATGTTCTCAAAAATATTTATTGGAAACCTATATTATTTAAAATTAAAATATATGGTTGGAAACAGAATACATGGTAGAGCTTCTGGTAAGATTGCTTTATTAACAAGACAGCCAATTGAAGGTAGAGCTAGAGGTGGAGCTTTAAGATTAGGAGAAATGGAACAGCAAGCACTTGTTGCTCACGGAGCTTCTTTATTATTAAAAGAAAGATATGATTCAGATAAAGTTAAATTACCAATTTGTAATAAATGTGGTGCAATTGCAATTGAAGATACAATTAGAAATAAAAACATTTGTCCTCTTTGTGATTCAGAAGAAGTTGAACCTGTTGAAGTTTCATATGCCTTTAAACTTTTAGTTGAAGAATTACAAGGACTTCACATTAATACAACATTTGGATTAAAAAACAAATACGAATAAAAATGGCAGAACAAAGATTAAAACCAAATTTGCTAATAAGAACAGATGTAGTGGTAAATACAAAAAATGTAGAAGAATTAGAAAAGTTAATGATAATTTGTGAATCTTCTTCTGTAGATATTAAATGGCTCGGAGGAGCATCTCCAACTCAAGGAGCTTACGCTAGTGAAAGAATCAGTCAATATGGAGAAGATACCTGTATAAACTTAAATGATGGAAAATATTTCTCTTGGGGATCTAAAAATGTCTATAAGAATGTTTTATCATTCCAACAATTTTGTAAAATAAATGAGGGTCTTAATTAAAATGCAAAAACTAAAAATTAAAATTTTTGTAAAATCCATTTTAAATGGAAGGAAAACTCAAAATGAATAAACCAATAAAGAAAAAAATCGGAGTAATAAGTTTTTCATTACTTGCTCCAGAACAAATAAAGAAATTATCTGTTGCAAAAATAGTTACACCTGAATTATATGATATAGATGGATATCCTGTTGATGGTGGTTTAATGGATTTAAGATTAGGTGCTATTGATCCTGGTGTTAGATGTAGAACATGTGGTGGAAGAATTAAAGAATGTTTAGGGCACTCAGGAAGTATTGATTTAGCAAAATCAGTTATTCATTTGAAATATATTCCTTTAATTGAACTTTGCTTAAGATCTTTTTGTAAAAATTGTGGAAAACTAATGATTGCAGATAAAGATATGCAAAAATATTCTGCTTCTGAAAGAGTAAAAAAAGCTAAAGATAATAAAAAATGTCCACATTGTCAAATTGCTCAAGAAAAAATTAGATTAGAAAAACCAACTAGCTTTTATCAAGGAAAAACAAGAATATTTGCAACAGAAATAAGAGAAATTTTAGTAAATATTCCAGATGAAGAATTAGTAAAGATTGGTGTAAATGTTAGTTCATGTAGACCTGAATGGGCTATTTTAAATTCATTATTAGTTCCTCCTGTAACTGTTAGACCAAGTATTATTTTAGAGTCTGGTGAAAGAAGTGAAGATGATTTAACACATAAACTATCAGATATTATAAGGGCAAACCAAAGACTTTGGGAAAATTTAAATGCAGGTGCTCCTGAAGTTATTATTGAAGACCTTTGGGATTTACTCCAATATCACATAACTACATTTTTTGATAATACTGTTGCGAGAATTCCTCCTGCAAGACATAGAAGTGGGCAACCATTAAAAACTATTGAAGAAAGAATTAAAGGAAAAGAAGGTAGAATTAGAAAAAACATTGCAGGTAAAAGAGTTAATTATTCTGGTAGAACAGTTATTAGTCCAGATCCTGATTTAAAAATTAATGAAATTGGAATTCCATATGAGATTGCTAAAATAGTTACAGTATCTGAAAGTGTAAATGATATTAACCTAAAGAAACTGAAAAAATTAATTGATAAAGGAGAAGAATATCCTGGTGCAAATTATGTTATAAGACCTGATGGAAAAAGAAAAAAAATAAGTTCTGATTTAAAAAAAGAAATAATTGAAGAACTTGAACCAGGATATAAAGTTGAAAGACACCTTCAAGACGGAGATATTGTATTATTTAATAGACATCCTAGTCTTCATAGAGGAAGTTTAATGGCACATTATGTAAAAGTATTGCCTGGGAGAACATTTAGAATGCATCCTGCTTCATGCGCTCCATATAATGCTGATTTTGATGGTGATGAAATGAATATACACTCTCCACAAAATGAAGAAGCAAGAGCTGAAGCAAAAGTTCTTTTAGATGTTAAACAAAATTTAATGTCTCCAAAAAATAATACTAATTTGATTGGTTGTATTGTAGATGCTGTTACTGGAAATTATCTAATAAGTTTAAGAGAATTTTCAAAAGAAGAAGCAAATCAATTATTATATAATTCTGGAATAGAGGAAGAAATTACTAAAAAAACAATAACTGGAAATGAATTATTATCAAAAATATTACCAAAAATAGATTTTTCAAATGATTCATTTACAATAAAAAATGGAGAAATCACAAAAGGTGTTATTGATAAAACTGCATTTGGAGATGAAGATGGTGAATTAGTTAAAGTTTTAGATAAAAAAGTTGGAAGACAAGAAACATTTGATACAATAAGAAAAGCATTTAATATTGGTAAAAACTATTTATCTAAAAGAGGTCTTACTACATCTGTAGAAGATTTAGACTTAGATGAAAAAGTAATTGATGCTGGAGATAAGATAATTAAAGAAGCTGAACAAAAATCAGAAGTAATAATTGAATCATGGAAAAATAATACTCTTGAATTAATTCCAGGTAAAACAACTGAAGAATCAAGAGAAATTGCATTATTAAAAGTTTTAAATGAAGTTAGAACTAAGATTGGAGCAATTGTTAGAAGAGAGTTTTCAGATACAAATCCAGTTAGCCATATGATTAAATCTGGTGGTGGGGGAAATATTCTTAATATTACTCAAATGGCCTCATGTGTTGGTCAACAGGCATTTGCAGGTGGAAGAATTGATATTGGTTATACTGGTAGAACTTTAGCATTTTTTAAAAAAGGAGATTTATCTCCAAAATCAAGGGGATTTATTAAAAGTTCTTTTATTAAAGGTCTTAGACCTGATGAGTTCTTTTTCCAAGCAATTACAGGTAGAGATTCACTTATGGATACTGCTCTTAGAACTCCAAAATCAGGTTATTTATATAGAAGACTTGCAAATGCATTGCAAGATATCCGAGTAGAATATGATAAAACAGTAAGAGATAGTGGAAATAATATTATTCAATTTAAATTTGGAGATGATGGAATAGATGTATCTAAATTACACTTAAATGAAGAAGTTGCTCCAGGTGAAGCAGTTGGTTTGGTTACTGCTCAAAGTTTTGGTGAAGCTTCTACTCAAATGGTTTTAAGGACATTCCATATGGCAGGTGTTCAAGAAATGCAGGTTACAGAAGGTCTTCCAAGATTAATTGAAATATTTGATGCTCGTAAAAAACCTTCTTCTCCAAAGATGGAAATATATTTAGAAAAAGAATATAATAATGAAAAACAAGCTAGAATATTTGCAGAAAAAATAAAAGAAGTGACTTTAAAAGAAATTGCATCTGAAGTATATTTGGATTTTACAAATAAGAAAATTAAAGTAAGCATAGATAATGAAGGTTTGAAAAAAACACACACTTCTATGAAAAATATTGTTGAAAGATTAAAAGATTTAAAATATAATGTTAAAGAAGGTGGAAATTCTTTAAACCTAAATGTTGAAGATCTTGGATTTAAAGAAATCTATCAATTAAAAGAAAAATTAAAAAAGACAATAATTTCTGGTGTTAAAGGTGTTGAACAAATCTTAATTGTTAAAAGAAATAATGATTTTGTTGTAATAACTCTTGGAACTAACTTAAAAGAAATGATTGAATTAAAAGAAGTTGATAAAAAGAAATTAATATCTAATGATATTCATGAGGTAGCAAATATCTTTGGTATTGAAGTTGCAAGACAATTAATTATTAATGAAATAGAAGGTGTTCTTAAAGCTCAAGGATTAGATATTGACGGTAGACATCTTAAATTAATTGCAGATTCTATGACAAATATTGGTGAAATTAAAGGTGTTACAAGAATGGGGATAATTGCTCAAAAATCTTCTATTTTAGCGAGGGCAACTTTTGAAACTCCAACAAGACAATTTGTAAACTCAATTATTAAAGGGCATAAAGATAAGTTATCTAGTGTTATTGAAAACATTATCTTGAATCAACCAGTTCCTATTGGTACTGGATTACCTGGATTGCTTGTAAATGTAATTGGTCCTTTGATTAAAAAAGATAAAGAAAAAGTAGTTGCTAAATCAGAGATTGTTGAAAAGAGTAATCAATAGTTCTGAATAAAAAATTTTAAAAACAAACATAATATGGAATATTATAAAAGATGACAAAAACAATTGATATGCAAGGTATGAGGTACTTAAATTTGTTTGAAAAAATAACAAGAATATCAACAAGATTCTTCTTTTTTTACAATAACATGGCAATTTTTTGTGTTCCTAGAAATTCTTTATCAAGAGCTTTAGGAAGAGATAACTCTAATCTTAAAAGAATAAGTGAAGTTCTAAAAAAGAAAATAAGAATAGTTACAATTCCAGAAGGAATCGGAGACATTAAAAGATTTGTTCAAGCAATTATAAATCCTGTAACTTTCAAAGATTTAGAAATTAAAGATAATGAAATTATAATTACAGCAGGCTCTCAAAATAAAGCTGCTTTATTGGGAAGAGATAAAAGAAGATTGTTGGAAATGCAAAAAATCATTAGTGATTTCTTTAATAAAGAATTGAGGATTGTTTAAATTTCCTCTGGAAAACTTTATAAATCAACTTTCTTAAACATAACTATACTTAGTTTAAAATGGGATTAAAAAGCGCATTAAAAAAGATAAAAGATCGAAGGAAATTTAGGTGGAAAGATCGAGCATATAAAGTTAGAACCCTAGATCTTTATGCTAAATCAGATCCTTTAGGTGGTGCAAATCAAGCAAAAGGAATTGTTCTTAAAAAATTTGAAAAAGAAGCTAAGCAGCCAAACTCAGCTATGAGAAAATGTTGCAGAGTTCAATTAACAAAAAATGGTAAACAAGTTTCTGTTTTTATCCCGGGTAATCTTGCACAAAAATTTATTGACGAACATGATGAAGTTATGATTGAAAGAATTGGTGGTAAACAAGGAAGATCAAAAGGAGATATTCCAGGAATTAGATATAAAGTTATTAAAGTAAATGATCAACCTTTGCATAGATTAGTGCAAAAGAAGATTGAGAAGGGTAGAAGATGAATTTTAAAATATTTGATTTATGGGATATATCTGAAGTTAAAATTGAAGATTTAGGATTAGTTTCTGCTATAAATCTTGAACCAAAATTAATTTTAAAATCACAAGGAAGAAATGTTGTAAAACATGGGCAAGGAAAAATAAATGTTGTTGAAAGATTAATTAATAAAATTGCAGTTGGTGGGCATAGAGGAAAAAAACATAGAATTGAAATTGGTCATGCTACTGGAAAATTTACTAAAAATGCAAATATGGTTATTGAAGCATTTAAGATAATTGAAAAAAGAACAAATCAGAATCCTGTTCAAGTTTTAGTTAAAGCAATTGAAAATGCTGCTCCAAGAGATGAAGTTACTACAATTGAATATGGTGGTGCAAGATATCCTCAGGCAGTTGATGTTGCTCCTTTAAGAAGAGTTAATTTAGCTTTGAAACATATTGTTCATGGTGCTTCTGATAAAGCTTTTGGAAAAAGAAAAAAACTTTTCCAAACATTAGCTGAAGAGATTATAATGGCTTATGAAAAAAATGGTGAAAGTTTTGCTTTGAAAAAGAAAAATGAATCTGAAAAGCAAGCAGATTCTGCTCGTTAATTATATATTTCTTATTATAGATTTGTTTTTAAAGATAGACAGACATAATTTTCTATGAATAAGGATAGACTTAAGGGTATAAACATTGGAGGTTTGGTGTGGGAAGAAGTTCAAAGAGGAGGGGATATTACTGATTTTCATCTTGCAATTATTAAAAACATTTGTGCAAATGAGTCATATATTGATGTAATTGATGTTAGTACTACGGGCAATCCAGAAAAAAGATATTATAATTTTCTTACTGCTGAGGATATGTTAAGTAGAGGAGCAAAAATAGAAGATCTAGAAAAAGAGAAAGCAAAATATAAAACAATAATAAATAGAGTAATCCAATCTACAAAATAAAATCTAATTCTGCTCGTTAACCTTAAATTATATTTTTATCACCAATATTTTTATAAGTTATCCTTAATATCTTAAATCTCATCAAAAATGTCTAAAATAAATAATTCAAAAGTTAAGAGATTAAATAAAGGAAAACATTCTACTCCAGAAGAATTGCATATTTTTAAAGAATGTTTTAAAATTATCCCAGGGGTTGAAAGAGTTGGTGCTGGAAGATTTACCCCTGCCAATAAAAATCTTGCAAACTTGGAAATTGTTGGTTATGATGATTTAAAAAGTTCTTTTGAAGTTAAAATTACTTATGCTGGATTTCTTCAATATTTTTATCTGGAAGTTCAAGAAAACAATAAATGTATGGTTCAAAATAAATTAGAGAATTATTTAAATATGAATAAAATTTAATCCTATTTTATCACCAATATTTTTATAAACTCGTCTTATAAATAATTTTTATGAGTAAATTAATAAAATATACTTTTAATAATCGAACATATAATACTACAAAAGATCTTGCGCCCTATGTTGAAAAAATTCTTAAAATTAAAGGAAATATGCAAATACTTGTAGAGCCACCATCAAATATGAAATGTTCTAATGGGAAAACTATAAGTTATCTTAGATATGAGGCTCCTTCAAGGACACATGTAATTAAGATTTATGATAAAGCAGTTTCACAAAAAATTAAAATAGTTAATGCAAAAACTCCAGATCAAATTAAAAAAACTCTTGAAACTCTCATATAATTTCAATTCTCCCCATAAATTTATAAATCAATTCTTCAATTAAGTAATATTCAAGATGGCAGAAGTTGACTTTACAAAATTAATGCGAAATCAAACGCAAATTAGAAATATAGCAATTGCTGCGCACATTGATCATGGTAAAACTACTTTCTCTGATAATCTACTTGCAGGTGCTGGGATGTTATCTGAAGAAACAGCAGGTAAGCAAAGAGCTTTAGATTTTCACGAAGATGAAGCAACAAGAGGAATTACAATTGATTCTGCAAGTGTTTCAATGTTACATCAAGTTCAAGGTAAAGCTTATTTAATTAATTTAATTGACACTCCTGGTCACGTTGACTTTGGAGGAGACGTTACAAGGGCTATGAGGGCTGTTGATGGATGTGTTATACTTACATGTGCTGTTGAAGGAGTTATGCCTCAAACAGAAACTGTTGTAAGACAAGCTCTAAAAGAACTAGTTAAACCTGTACTTTTTATTAATAAAGTTGATAGATTAATCAAAGAAGTTAAATTAACACCTGAAGCAATGCAAGCAAAATTTGTAAAAATAATTGACCATGTTAATAAATTAATTGAGAATATTGCTCCTGAAGGATATAAAGAAAAATGGAAAGTTGGAGTTGGAGAAGGAACAGTTGCATTTGGTTCTGCATTTCATAATTGGGGATTAAGTTTTCCATATATGAAAGAAAAAGGAATTACATTCAAAGATGTTATTGATGCATATGAAAATGATAATTATAAAGAACTTGCAAAAAAAGCACCAATACACGAAGTTGTTTTAAACATGAGTGTTCAACACCATCCAAATCCTTTAGATGCTCAAAAATATAGAATTCCAAAAATTTGGCATGGGGATATTAATTCTGAACTTGGGAAAAATCTAATGAATTGTGATCCAAAAGGAGTTCCTGTATTTAATCCAATTAAAATAGTTGTTGATAAAAATGCTGGAGAAGTTGCTGCTGGAAGATTATTTTCAGGAAGTTTGAAACAAGGTGATGAAGTATATTTACATTTAGCAAAAAGAAAAGTAAGAATTCAACAAGTTTCTGTTTACAAAGGTGCTCAAAGAATTATTGTTCCTGAAGTTATTGCTGGAAATATTGTAGGTATTGTTGGATTAAAAGATGTTGTTGCAGGTGAAACAGTCTCAAGTGGAGAAATGGAACCTTTTGAAGCAATTACACATTTATTTGAACCTGTTGTTACAAAATCTATTGAAGCTCTTAAAGCTGCTGATTTACCAAAATTAATTGAAATTTTAAAACAAGTTGGAAAAGAAGACCCATCTATTAAAGTTGAAATTAATGAACAAACAGGTGAATCATTAATATCTGGAATGGGAGAATTGCATTTAGAAATTATAGAAAATAGAATTAAATCTGAAAAAGGATTGCCTGTAAAAACTTCTGCTCCAATTATTGTTTATAGAGAAACAATTGGAAAAGAATCAGATGTTGCAGAAGGAAGAAGTCCAAACAAACATAATAGTTTCTTTATTAAAATAGAGCCTCTAGAAGATGAAATATATAAAGCCATAAAAGCAGGAGATGTTCCTGAGGGAAGAATTAAGAAAAAATCTCAGACAGTTATGGATTCACTATCTAATTTAGGTTGGAGTGGAGATCAAATAAGAGATGTGAGAAACATTTACAAAGGAAATATGTTTTTAGATGAAACTCGAGGAGAAGTTCATATTGGTGAAGTTATTGAAATGGTTTTAGATGCATTTGAAATGGTTATGGATCAAGGACCATTAGCAAGAGAACCTTGTACAAAAATGAAAGTTTCTTTAATAGATATTAAACTTCATGAAGATGCAATTCACAGAGGACCTGCTCAAGTTTACCCTGCTGTAAGAGAAGCTATTAAAGGTGCAATGAGTAAAGCAAATCCAGGATTACTTGAACCTGTTCAAATACATTTAATTGAAATGCCAGATAATTTTTTAGGAATTGTTACAAAATTAGTTGGAGGTAAAAGAGGTCAGATGATTAATGTTTCTCAAGAAGGTACAAATGCTAACATGGAAGCAAAACTTCCTGTAGCTGAAATGATTGGATGGTCAAATGATTTAAGATCTGCAACAGAAGGTAGAGGAACTTCAAGTTTAAGAGATCAGTTATTTGAGAAATTACCAACTTCTTTACAATCAGATATTATTAGAAAGATTAGAGATAGAAAAGGTTTATCAGAAAACCAGTAATGGTTTTTGGGCAATTAGAGGTTTCAAAGAAATGGAATCTATAATATATTTTCAAACCACAAACGATTGTACTGGGAATTGTAGACATTGTTTTCAAAATTCTGGTCCTGGTAAAGAACATACAACAATTTCTCAAGAAAATTTTAGTAAAGTTATAGATCATCTTCCAAAAAATATTGTTGAGTTAGAATTAACAGGCGGAGAAATTTTTAAGGATAGGCCTACCCTTTATGGATATCTAAAAAGAATAAAAGATATTAATGAAATAAGAGAAAATAAAATCATAGTTGAAGTGCAAACAAATGGTTTTTGGGCGGAAAACAATTTTATTGTTGAAAATGAATTAGAAAAATTAAGTAGATTTGGTGTGACAGCGCTACATATAACTTCTAAAGACCCTTATCATTTTGAACAAGGAATTAAAAAAGAATATCTAGAAAGAATTGAGAGTATTAATAAAAAATTTGGTTTTTTAGATGATGTTTGCATATTTGAATCAGGAGATATTTTCCCAAAAGGAAGAGGAAAAAATGTGATAAATGCCAAAACTTTTTATTATTCCCAAGACCTTGAATGTAAAGGAAGTTTAAATAATAATTATGTTACAATTAATTTTGATGGGGCGGTCTATATGTGTTGTTTTAATTTATTTAGGTTGCCAGGAAATATTATAGAAGATTCTCTTGAAATAATTATTGAAAAAGCCAAAGAAGTCCCTACTTTGAAAGCATTGAATGCACAAGGGATTAAAGGCCTTGCCAAATTAATAGAAATACCCAATACAATAATAAATAGGCGAATACAAAAGTACGGAGAATGTGGTTATTGCGCAAAGTTAAATAGATTAATTTAACGAAAATCAATAATTATTTTCTAGTGCAATTATATTTTTAAACTCTAAGATTAAGATAAGTGTATGTCAGAAGTATCGTTAGAATTATTTAAAGAAACATACCAGAAATATAAAGACAGGAAAATTTCTTTAGAAGAATTTACAAAGTTTTTAGATTTCTATATTCCTGAAAAGGAAAATCAAATTATAAAACAAAATCAAGAAATAAAAGATTATGGAAATAAAATAATATTTTTTAAAAGCCAAATTGTTGGATTGATAAGGAAACTTGAGAATATCCAGTCAGAATTTTCTGGTCTTTATGAGAAAGATACGTATCTTAGAGCAAATGCGTTTGAAGAAGACATAAAAAAGTATGATAAATCACAAAAAGGTTTAAGTGAAAATCAATAATTGTTCTTTAGTGTAATTATGTTTATAAACTTCTAAATTAAATATTTTTTAGAATGACAATTCCTTTAGATGATATAAAAAACCTTGATTTAAAAGAAGGAGATTTAATAAAAATTTCTTTTAAAGAAGAAAATAATACCACTCATGTCACTTTACCTGCATACTTTAGAAAATTAGACATTAAAAAAGGAAAAATAACCTATTCACAAAAAACATACTACACTGGGGGAATTGTGCAATATTCTGAAAACAAAGATATAGAAATCTCAAATCTAGAAAGTCTACATAAAATGTTAATGGGTAAAGAGGTTAGAAAATCTATTCTCAATGTCAGAAATTAATTATAAACAAGTAATTTTAAATAATTTAACTTCATTTAATGATTATGGAATGTGAAAAAATTTATGCAGATATTGAATTATTAAAAGAATGTTGGTTTAGTAAAGAAGATATTCTTGCGTGGAAAGATTTGTGAAATTATTAAAGATTAACTTAAAATCAATAATTCTAAAAATTGTTTTTATATAACTAAAATTATAAAGGGTATATTCTTCGAATTTTAATGGATATTGGAGATTTGACTTATATTAAAGTAAAAGAAAATCATGGAGATTGGGAACAGGCTGGAAAAGATATTCTATATACTGCTATTCATTTGGTTCCAATGGTTCCTGTAATTCTTTTAGGGGTTCAATATTTTAAACCAAAAGAAAAAAGAAAAAAATGGAAAATTGGTACTGGGTGGGGTTTTCTTGGATTGGGTACAGCGAGAACCCTTATTGCTGGAGGAATAATATCTTTATCTTTTTTTAATCCTTTAGAAATAATTTATGAAAAAATTACTAAATTAAGAACATATGTGGAGGGTGCTCTTGATAAAAATAATTATGTAAATGAAATTAAAGTAGATTCAACAAAACCAAAATATAACAACTTAGAAAAAACTTTTTATATGGATCTTGGAGAATCAAACAGAATGGATGATTAAACTTTTTCACCAAAAGATTTATAAATATATTTTTTTATTAAGTATTCATGGCTAAAGAAAAACCAAACATGAATGTTGTATTTGTTGGACATGTTGATGCTGGTAAATCAACTTGTGTAGGAAGATGTATGTTTGATAGTGGTGCTGTTTCTGAACAAGAAATGAAAAAATTAAGAGAAGAAGCTGAAAAAAATGGTAAAGCTGGTTTTGAATTTGCATATGTAATGGATAAGATTAAAGAAGAAAGAGAAAGAGGAGTTACAATTGACTTAGCTTATAAGAAAATTATGACACAAAAATGGCAAATTACAATTATTGATGCTCCTGGTCACAGAGACTTTGTTAAAAACATGATTACTGGTGCTTCACAAGCAGATGCTGCTTTCTTGGTTATTGCTGCTCCTAGTGGAGTTCAACCACAAACAACAGAACATTTATGGTTATTAAGAACAATGGGTGTAAAGAACATTGCAGTTGCTGTTAATAAAATGGATGCTGTTGCATATAAAGAAGATGTTTATAAAAAAGTTAAAGAAGATGTAGGAAAACTACTTCAAGGTGTTGGAATTAATCCTGAAACTACAACATTTATCGCATGTGCTGGATTAAAAGGAGATAATATTGCTAAAAAATCAACTAATATGGATTGGTATAAAGGTCCAACAATTTTAGAACAATTTGATTTATTTCCTGCCCCTGAATCTCCAACAAACTTACCAATGAGAATGCCTGTTCAAGATGTTTATGAAATAACTGGTATTGGTACTGTTCCTGTAGGAAAAATTGAAACTGGAATTATGAAACAAGGTATGAAAGTTAAAGTATTGCCTGGTAGAACAGGTGAAGGTGTTCAAGGTGAAATTAAAACTATTGAAGCTCATCACGAAATGTTACCAGAAGCTCTTGCTGGAGATAATGTTGGTATTAATATTAGAGGAGTTGGTAAAAAAGATATTGCAAGAGGAGATGTTATTTGTGATGCTGCTCACCCAGTTCCAATTGTAGAAGAATTTATTGCTACAATAACTGTAATAAATCACCCAACTGTATTAGCTAAAGGATATACTCCTGTATTTCATGTTCACACTGCACAAGTGCCTTGTCAATTTGCAGAATTAATTGCTCAAATTGATCCTAGAACAGGTGAAGTTATTAAAGACCACCCTGATTTTTTAAAGAACGGAGATACTGCTAGAGTTAAAATTGTTCCTCAAGGAAGATTAGCTTTAGAAACTCAAAAAGAAAATCCTTGGATGAGTAGATTTGCAGTTAGAGATGCAGGTTCAACTGTTGCTGCTGGTATGTGTACTGAAATTACAAAGAAAAAGTGAAATCATAGATTACACTTTTTGCGAACATCTGAGATGTCTGGAAGAAATAATTTCTTTAATTTTTTATGGTTTTAATTAACAACCTACAATTGTATTTACCCAATTTTTTCCCATAGGATCTTTTACAAGATATTGATGAATCAAGTTAACAGATTCTAAAGTTTCAAGAAATTCATTTAACTCATTTAAAGCCCATCTTTTTCGAAACCTCTTAACTTTTTCTTTATAATCTTTTTTTTCTTCCAAACCTTCTGAAGGTTTAGAGTGGATTGTTGTTGAAAAATGAATTAATCCATTATTTTCTAAAATAGAATACATTTTTTCAAATATTTTTGGTATTTCCCCTTTTGGAAACAAATGGATAAAAGCTTGTGCATAAATCACAGAAAATTTTCTACCAAATTCTAAATCAAGGAAATTTCCTAAATAATATTGTGAATTAGGAGAATTAATCCTTGCTAATTCTATCATCTTTTCAGATATGTCTGTCCCATAGGTTTTAAATCCATTATTATTAAAAATTTCTAAGTCCAATCCAGAACCCACCCCCACATCTAAAACAGATAAATTTTCTTTAATTTCTAAATGTTTAAGAAGATTATTAATAACTTTTTCATTATTTTCTATTAAGAGGGGTCTTCTTTGAAAATATTCTTCAGCAACAAGACCATATGCTTTTTTATTTCTAAATTCCATTTATTTTAAAAATAATCTCTCTTCTTAAAGATTTATATGATGAATTCTAAATTTTTATACGAAAAATATATATACTCCAATGTATTATAAGATAAACAAATCATGGAAATACCAAAAAAAGAGGTAAAATGGCACACATATATAGTCCAGAAAATTCATTTGACGCAGGAAGCTCTGCTCTTTCTAAACAGGAAAGTAAGGGAATAGGAAAGTTTACATTGTACACCACAATATTTCTTTTAACTATTGCAGGAATTAATCAATGCACATCTTCAAAAGCAGGAAATGAGAATCCTTCCAGATTAGAAAATATTTCTAACAAAGAACCAATTATCAAAGAAGGTTCAAATTTAATGGGCCCATATATTTTTGAAAAACAATTAAAAAATTCAAAAACATATCACATAAATCCTTTTAATTATGAGGTGCAAAATGGAAAATAATTTTGAAACTGTAGAGAAAACAAGAAATAAAGGTGAAAAGCCCCTAGCATATTTTTTAATTGGAGTTACATTATTTGGATTTTCAATACTTATGGGAAAAATGTATAATGCTGAGAAAGATTCTAAATTAGAAAAGAAAGTGGCTCAAACAAATATAGTAAATAAACAGAAAATTGCAAGTAACCCTCTCTCAACTTACTTTTTGGAATATACAGGTAATTTAAATAAATATGGTAGTTTTAGGAGATGAAGAAATATCTATCAACTCTCAAAAAATATGCAATTCCAACTATTCTTTTAGGGGCTACTCTATTGACAACAATATCTTTTTCAAATAAAGTCTCATCTGGATTGGAGAAAAAAACAATTAAGCAATCTGAAAACACCCTTACAAACCAAAATAATTCTAATTTCCAAAAACCAACTTGGTTTTATGAAAATGCCTCAAAAAACAATTATCTTGAGGGTTTATCACAGTAAAATATTTAAAGAGCATCTGTTTGAAAAAGATCTAATTAAAATAAAATGGCAAAATATATACCTCAAAAAGGAGAAAGAGTAAAACTCAAAGATACTGGAAACTTTGCAAATATAATTTCTATTGGCCCTCAAAGAGTTTTTTCTCGTAGAAACTATGCTGTTTGGGAATATAAAATGTGGGAAAATCAATTATGCTCCATTGCTGAAGGAATCACCCAATATCAAAGTTTAGGGGTAAGAACAGTCCATAAAAAGAATCTTGAAAAACTTTCTAAAAGAGCATAATATCAAAATCCTTAAATAATTGAGGTAATTTACTTTAATATGTTAACAAAAAATATGCATAAAGATGAGGTTGAAGAATTTCTTAAAGGAAAAGGGGATTTTATTCAAATAGATAATCTAAATCATTATCTTAAATTAATGCCTCCAATTGATATGAAGAAATTTGCTTATCTTAAACTTACTGAAATATATAGAAGGAAAAACATGTTTGAAGATGTTGCAAAATCATATAGAAATGCTGCAATGAATTCCACAATATTTAGAGAAAAAATAGAATATTTTGTAGAAGAAACAAAAGCACATATTAGAAAAGTTGATTTTATGGAAGCAGATAAAGCAATTAAAAGAGCTTTTTCAGAAGCAACAATGGAACAAAAAAAGAAAATATCAGAGGAAATTAAAGAATTTTATAAAAAAGTTGCATCTGAATTTGAAAAAGAACTTAAAAGAAACCAAGCTTCAAGAATATATGAAAAAATGTTGAAATTAAACTTCTCTGACCAAGAAAAAACAGAAATTAAAACTAAACTTATCAAATTGTATGAAAAATTAGGTAAAGTTAGAGAAATTAAAATGTTGGAAGGGATTTAAAAATAATATTAAATACAAAATCATTTAGATTTTGCCATCACCTTTTCTAATTCAGTTATAAATTCTCTGGTATCTACAAAATAGTTGGGGTATGCCTTCTCCAAATCCTTTGTAGTATCTGCACCCACAAGAACAACATCATAATCTGTTCTTCCCTTGTGCCTCTTTTCTAATTCAGAATAATCTTTAATTGCTTGCTGTTCTTGTTTTTGAGTATATGGTTTAACACTAAGTTTCTCTCCCAAGATATCTAATTCTAGTAAGAAAAACTTTGCTTTCCCTTTCATTTTACTTCTAAATTTCTCATTAAAAAATTTCATTGCATGAGTCCACCCTTCCATACGATGAATAACTTCCAATTCTTTTTCTTTTTGTCTAATTTGAGAAGATAATTCCTTTTCATCAGATGTGGTTCCTTCTACTATTGGGCAACTTTCATTTATTGCGAATGCTGAACTTACTAATTTAAAAAATTCTGCCCAATCAGGAATTCCTTCATTAAATTTAATTGCTTGTCTTGTAAAGAAATCTACTGTTTCAACAGCAGTAGCCCATAAATGCTGTAATTTAGACCTTATCTGAACTTCAACACGCAAACCATTATAATCTGTTTTACCTTTATCACTTTTATATTCATAAATAACATGCAAACTTCGATATCCATCCTTTTTTGGAAAGGTGACATAATCTTTTCTTCCAACTTTTTTATGTTTTAAATTTCCTTTTAAATAATAGTCATTGTAAATCTTTTTAGCAAGTTCTACATTTTTAACGATTGCCCTACACCCAGCAATATCCTGCATTTGTGACAGATTCATGGTAGGTTTTCTTCCATCGTACCCTCTATTTAATTTATTAATAATTGATGTTGCTCGTTTAAGTCTTTGAGCAACCAAGTAATCTTTATCACACCTTTTAGAGATATTTTTTAAAGTCATTTGAAAGATATGTAAAGGATAACTATGAACTGCCCTCCAATTATTTAATATCTCGGTAGCTCTAACAATTTTTTCTTCAGAACTATTACTATTTTTCAATATTTGTCCTGCTTTGTTTAGCTCCCGTTTATCATATCTTGGTTTTTTCCAAGCCATATTTATAATAGAAAAACCATTTATTTAAATATATCTATTTTGCGCAGTTAGATATTTCTTACATGCCTGTATATGAACTTTGATTATATCGACGATTAATCTTAAATATTGCTCTTAGAAATGAATTTTGCGCATGTTTAATAATATAAATAAGTTCATTTTGCGCGGTTAATATTAAATGGTGGGATGATTGCCGAATATCCAATTGAAAGACCCAGATGGCCCCCAAAACCTTTAAAAAGCTCCTAACCCAACTTTTAATATTAGAAAGATATAATTCAATTACACTCACTAATCACATACATCGCGCTCATTTTTGGTTTAAGCATGATGCTTGAAAGAGCTAATTATCGTATTTTTCTAAGTAGATTCATAAGAATCTAAATAAATTAAACACAGAGAGAAAAAACAAAATGGCAAAAATAAGTCCAGTATCTATTAAATACATGATACATGCAAATCTAGTTGCAGATGGAACTCTAGAAAAACCCGATGTTATAGGTGCTTTATTTGGACAAACAGAAGGATTACTTGGAGCAGATCTTGAAATGAGAGATTTGCAAAAAGAAGGAAAAATCGGTAGAATAGAAGTATCTTTAGAGAAGAGAGATAGAAAGACCTTTGGGAAAATAACAATTCCTACTGCTTTAGATCAATCTGAAACCACTCTAATTGCTGCTGCTGTTGAAACTATTGAGAGAGTTGGACCTTCTGATGCACAAATTGAAGTTGAAAGAATTGAAGATGTTAGAGGAAGCAAAAGGGATTATATCTTAGAAAGAGCGAAAAAATTAATGTCGCAAATTCAAGGATCAACAGATTCAAGGGAAATCTCAAATGAGATAAAAGATTCTTCAAAAATGTCTGAAATTAAAGAATTTGGAAGGAATAAATTGGCTAGTGGAGATTTATCTGGAAAAGAAATCATTGTCGTGGAAGGTAGAGCTGATGTAGTCACTTTAGTAAGGTTTGGAATAAATAATGTTATTTGTATGAATGGTACAAAACTTCCTGGAGAAATCAAAGAACTTGGTGAAGAAAAAGAACTTACTTTGTTTGTTGATGGAGATAGAGGAGGAAAACTAATCATAAAAAACGTTATTGAAAATGCAAATATTGCATATATTGCTTCTGCTCCAGATGGAAAAGAAGTAGAAGAACTTACTAAAAAAGAAATTTTAATACAGTTAAGAAAGAAGGTTCCTGCAAAAGAATTTTTCAATGAGAAAAGAAACTTTAAATCTGAGGAACCTTCAGATTTTATTTTAGATGAAGAAAAAAAACAAAGAATAAAAGAAATTTTTGATAAAAATAAAAATTCATCAAAAGCAATTTTATTAGATGAAAATCTTGAAGTTTTAAATGAAACCACAATTAGATCAATTTCAAATACTCTTAGAAGAATGAGAAAACAACCAACAATAATTGTTGTTGGAGGGTCTGCAACAAACTATCTAATAACTGCTGCAGAAGATGCAAAAGTTAAGGTAATTGTTGCTAGTAAATTTACAACAACTAATACAAATATTAAATTACTGAGTTTTTAAGTAATTTAAACTGTCATAACACACAGTAACATGGTGTTTATCGACGATATTCAATTAAGGCAATCTTAGACTTAACATTTATATTTGCTTTATTCACTATTTGTCTGAACATGAGGTAAATCCATTGTCATTATATAATGACAAGGTTTATAAATGGAGATTTGATTGAAGGAATGTAGAAAACAAAGTTTCCTACAAAAATAAATAAAATGAAAACAATAAAAATGAAAGCGAAGAAACTTTTGGTTTCTTTCCTTGCAATTGCAGTTTTTGTATCACTTGTAGCTCTTGCTAGTGCTGGTCAAATAACAGATAACTATGTTGTAGATGTTGAAAATATTAACGCCTATAACTTTAATGTTAGTGTTGTTGCTGGCGATAAAATACAAGTTGAAGTTTGGTTTATTGCATTAGTAGATGATACTGATGTAACTATTGAAGCAAACCTTGAAGGCGAAAAAGTTGACACAAAAGCTATTACAAATGTTTTCGATGTTGAACAAGGAAAAGCTTACAAAAAGACTTTGTATATTGAAGTTCCTTTTGAACTTAAAGATCAAGTTTCTGATAACATCTATTTGAATATTGAAATAGATGGTAAAGATCATAAAACAGATCTTCCAGAAATTACTTTAAGAGTTCAAAGACCTTCTTATAATGCAGTTATCAAGTCTCTTGTAACTCCAAATTCAATTTCAGCTGGTCAAACTTTTCCAGTTGACTTTGTATTAAAGAATGTAGGTTACAATGATTTAGATGATATGTATGTTGAAGTAAGTGTTCCTGAATTAGGACTATCTCAAGGACCTGTATGGGTTGGAGATTTAGTTAACATTGAAGATTGTAGTAATGATTGCGATAAAGAAGATACTGTTGCTGGAAGAATCTACTTAACAGTTCCTTATTCTGTTGAACAAGGAAACTATGATTTAGAATTTACTGTTTACAACGATGATGTTGAATCAACAAAGACTAAGTCAATATTTATAGGTAAAGATTTTTCAAGTGAAGTTATCACAGGTACAACTTCCCAACAAATTTCTGTTGGAAAAGATGCTACATTCAGTTTATTGCTTGTAAACCCAACAAACAATGTTAGAGTTTATAAGATTGTAACTGAATCTGTTGATGGACTTTTCACACAAGCAGACGCTACAATTGTTGCTGTTCCAGCTGGTTCAAGTAAAACAGTTGAAATAACTGTGAATGCTGAAAAAGCAGGAAACTACAACTTTGAAGTGAGTGTCTTTAACGGTGAAGACCTTTTAGAAACAGTTACATACAATGTATCTGCTGAAGGGAAAACTGCTAACACTACTGTTATTTTAACAGTTATTTTAGCTATAATCTTTTTAGTACTTGTTGTAGTGTTGATTGTACTAATTGGAAGGAAACCTCAAAAAACAGAAGACTTTGGTGAAAGTTATTACTAAGGCGACTTAGTGATTCCTTTATTTTTTTATTTTTTTAACTTTCACCCTTTTCTTTTTTCGTAAGAAAAAAGACCACAGATTTCAATTGAGGACTAACCAAGATTTTAATCTTGAGTTTTATTTTTTAGAACATTGTTATTAATTGTAATTATATTTAAAAAGGATATTTAAATTACTAAAATATGCTTAAAAAATCTGAAGAACAACCAATAGAATTAGAAATTAAAGAAGTTAATTATGGTGAGTTAAAAGATATTTGGGGATATCAAATTAATATTCTTAATAGTACTGAATATGGGCCAGAAGTATCAGCAAGAAAAATTGATAATCATTATCTTTTAAAAGAGAATAGTTCAGAAACAATAATTGGTATTTATGAAATAGAGGATAAACCTCTTGCAGATAAAAGGTTACATGATGAAATAACAAAAGAAGCTGAAGAATTACAAAAATATATGGCAATAGAAACCTATGGATTTATCAAAATAAATAAGTTTCCTTTTTTTAAACTAGGTTCAAAAGAAACAATTATTCCAGCAATAGTTGACAAAACAGCCAGAAGTAAAGCAAATCAGCTAGAAACTGAAGCTAAAAAATCTTAAATCTTCAAACTGATAATTTTACTAACACCATCATGCATTGAAACTCCAAATATATTATCTGCATTTGTTATAATCTCATCATTGTGTGTTATCACAATATATTGTCCTTTTTGCATATATTTCTTCAATAAAGCTCCTAATCTCTCTGAATTTCTTTTATCTAATGCAGCATCTATTTCATCTAAAATATAAAAACAATAAGGCCTTAGCTCTTGTATTGCAAATATTAATGATAATGCAACTATTGTCTGCTCTCCACCTGAAAGAGATTTTACATCAAAATATTTACCATGACCTGTTTTAACAATTATACTAACTCCTCCTTCAAAAGGATCTTTTTTATTTTCTAATTCTAATGTAACTTGTCCTTTTGTGCTTAATTGAGAGAAATTTCTTGAGAAAATATCATTTAATTGATTTAATGTATTTAAAAAAGATTTTTTCTTTTTAATGTCAATTTCATGTATTATTTTTAAAATTCCTTGTTTTTCTTTTGAAATTACTTCTACTTTTTCACTTATTTTATCATATTCTTGTTTAATAGAATCATAAACCTCTAAAGATCTTAGATTAACAGAACCTATTCTAGAAAGTGTTTCTTGAGTTTTAATTAATCTTTCTTCAAGCACATCTTTACTTGCTTTAATTATTTCTATATTTGGAAACTCTAATATTTCTGTCTCTAAATTCTCTATTTCTGCATTAATTCTTGCTTCATCTACTTTAAAACCATTAACAATTTGTTCAACATTGTATATTTTATTTCTTTGAAGAGAAAGTTCGCCTTCAGTTTGTCTAATCTTATTTTGAAAAGCATCTCTTTCAGAGATAAATTTCTCAAATTTCTTTGTTAATTCTTCTTCAGCTTTTCTTTTCTTTTCCAGATCACTTTCTTTTTTAGATAAAGAATTCTTTAATTCTTCCATTTCCTGAATTAATTCTTTTTCATCTGTAGATAATTGCTTTAAAGATATTTCCAATCTTTCTGTCTCTCTTTGCTTAAATGAAATTTCTGAATCTAAATTCTCTTTATTTCTTAAAGACACTTCTTGTACTTCTAATTGAAGAGTATCATATTTTTCTTCAATATTTAAAAAATTATTTGAATCTCTCTCCAAATCATTTCTTTTTTTTACAAGATTAATTAATTCTGTCTTAACCACACTTATTTTTTCATTTAAGATTCTTATCTGGTTTTTTTTCTCTTCCATGCTTTTCAGATTAAGTAAATCTGATTGCCTCTTTAAGATTTCAGCAGATAGAGAATCTATATCTTTAGTTAAAATATCTTTTTTACTGTATATTTCTGCTAATTCTTTATCAAAACTATTTATCTCCTGCTCAAGTGTTTTTACTTTTGGCATAGATTCCCCTTTGATACATGAAACATGTTCTGCAGTTATTTTATTTCTACACATTGGACAAAATTCCATTCCAGATATTTTTGAAATTATTTTTCTTTGTTTATCTGCTTCATATTCATTTGTGTGGATTGCTTTTTCTAATTCTCTTTCTCTTAATTTTAAACCTTCTAAAAGATCTTTTTTTTGAGCTAAAGATAATTTTAAATCATCTAATTTTTGTGGATCTGTTTTTTGATCAAAAAGCTCTAAAGAAAGATTTTCTAATTGTTTTAATGTAAATTTTGATTCACCTTCATAATTTGATAATAAATCTTTTTTATCTTCAATTCTTTCGTGAAGAGATTTAAGTTCAGATTTGATTGTGTAGAACTTCTTTCTTTTTTCTTCTAATTCTCCTAATTGTTTTTTCTTTTGTTTAAGGTCTTTTTCTTTTGTTTCAGTTGCTGGTGTTTCTTGTCTCAATTCTTTTATTGAGATTTCCGATTCTCTGAGATTCTTTTCAAAATCTAATTTTTGGCTTTTTATTGTGTTTATTTTTCTCTCATTGTTCTCAGATTTTACTCTTAATCCTGCAAGATCTGCCCTTAGATTTGCAATCTCATTATTTAATTTTTCCTGTTCTAAACCTGTTGACTCTTTTATTGTAGAATTAATATTTTTAATTTTTAATTCTAATTTTTCAATATCTGCTTTAAAGACCACAACTGCTTTTTTTAATTTTTCAATATCTTTTGATTTTTCCTGAACTTGTTGATCTAGATTTTGCTTTTGCTTTAGTTTTCTTGATAATCCTACATGTATAATGCTTGCTTTTAATTTTTTAACATCTTTTTCTAGTTTTTTAAATTTAAGTGCCTCTTGTCTTTCTTTTTCTAAATTATTTAAATAAATTGTCCTTTCTCTTAAAATTGCCATAATTTCTTTTAATTTTTCTTCAGTCTTATCTAATTCCTTGAGAGATTTCTCTTTTCTTGCTTCATAGATTGATATTCCTGCAACTTCTTCTATAACTCCTCTTCTTTCTTCTGCTTGCATTCTTACAAAATTTTGAATCTCTCCCTGAAGAATAATATTAAATCCATTTGGATCAACTCCTGCTTGCGCCAACAGCCCTAAAATCTCTTGCCTAGTTTTAGTATTATTATTTATCTTGTAAATACTTTGACCATTTCTTCTAACAATTCTTTTGATAGAAATTTCTTTTTCATTTAAAGAAAAAGCATTATCTGAATTATCAAAGATTATCTCTACAGAAGCTTCTTTTGAAGGCGAAGCAATTTTTGTTCCAAGAAAAATTAAATTTTTTGCTTTTGCAGCACGCATTGATTTAATAGATAATCTGCCTAAAACAAAACAAAGAGCATCAGATACATTTGATTTTCCAGAACCATTTGGACCTAAAATAACATTAATCTGTGGAGTAAAAGGTAATTCTGTTTTTTTAGGGAAACTCTTAAACCCCTGCATCACCAATTTTTTAATATAGGCCATTGTAAAACACTAAGCTTTCTTAACATTCAACTTCCTTTAATTTAATTGTCATCATTAAAAAAAGTTAAAGATGTTTTTAAAGTTTTCAAAACCTATAAAAAGACAAAAACTTATAAGACAGATATTAAAATAAATACTTTGACTATGAAAAACAAAAAAAATATAAACCTTGAAAAAGAACTTAAAAAAATTGAGATAGAGCTAACAGAAACATCTGATAATCTTCAAATTCTAATTAGGCTATTAGGAAAAGACTTCAAAGATAGAGAGTATCTTCCACATATAAGCGACCATCTCTTAAAATTATATAAAATATATAAATCTAAATTTGAACCATATTCTACAAATGCTAAAAACATCTATGATTCTTATTTAACCTTAATAAAAACTGCTCATTTAGGAACATTTTATGCTCTAAAAAGAGAATTAAAAAAACCAAAGAAATAACTTTAAAATAACTTATCTTGTTTTAAATTATCTCTAGCTCTTTTCCAAGAAGCCCAAGATTTTCTAAATATGCCTTCATCTTTGTATTTTATTACATTCTTTTCTAAAAACTTACATGTTAAAGGATCTGAAGGATATCCTGTTCCAATTTCAAAACCATATTTTTCTTTTAATTTACTCATTTCTTTTTCACGAGTACATTTTGCTAAAATAGATGCTGCTGAAACTGCGATGTGGTTTCTATCTGCTTTATGCTCACAAGAAACTTCTAAATTTGATAAATTCTTTATTTTCATCTTAAGAAGATCTGTCCATTTTAAGATTGATACTGAAGGACAATCTATAACAATCTTTATTTTATCTTTAGAATTATTTATCTTATTGATAATCTTAGCAGCCATTATGGCCTCTACTTCATTTAAATTAATTCCTTTTTCAAGGGAATTATCTATTGTATCTGGATTAGACATCACAACCTCAAAAGAAATGCAAAGTTTCTTTATTTCTTTTTCTAAAATCTCTCTTCTTTTTTGAGTTAAATCTTTACTATCTTTTACACCTAATTTTCTTAATTCTTTTTCTGCATTTTCATCTATTAAACAACCTGCTAATACCATTGGTCCTATTACAGGCCCTCTTCCAGCATCATCAATTCCTAATTTCAACATATTAAATAAAAAGTGAATTTGTTTTTAAGAGTTTGTGTTTATTTTAAAAAGGAATATCTTTGTCTGGTATTGGAGGTTCAAAAATATCACAAGTTGACTCATTTTGTTCAGAGTGATATTCTTCTTCTAGAATCTTAAATCTCTCAGAGAACATCTTATCTGACTTAATTTCATTTTCTAGTTTAAGTTTTATTTGTTCTTGTGGAAGAACATCTTTTATAAGAAGTACTGGAAATTGTGGTATACATGTTCTATTTATATAAATTCTCTTTGGAGATTTTCTTTTTTCAATAAGATAATCTTCTAAATAAACTCCTATTTTCCCTAAAGTTTGTTCTGGATAAGCTAATAATTCATTTATCCCTCTAGATAAAAATCTTGTGTGGGGTGCTGCTGCTGGCCCTTCATATCTTGATGTAAGTGTATTTTCATTCTTATATATTTGAAAAATTAAACTAAAAGGCATAGAAACCATAAACTTTGTATTCTTAGCTAAGTCTCTAACCAAATCATCTAATTTTTTTAGATTATATTTAGATTGAATTCCACTAAAACCATATCTATAAACATCAAATAATATTGTTGGAGAATTTTTAAAAAAATCTTTTGTTTGCATTAAAAAATATTTAAAAATTTGATCATCATTTAATTTTAAAATCCCCTTAGAATCCATTGATTTAACTTCTCTAAGTAAATATTTCTTTAAATCAGACACATCTGGTTCTGTTCCTATTAAATCTCCATTTGAATTAGACTCTATTTGATAAAGTGATTTTACTTTCCCTCCCCAAATTGCTTGAGATAATAACTCATAAAAATGTCCAGATCTTACTCTCAATCCATATTCAGGATGTTGAATTTTTGGAGGACCATTAAATAAATCTATTTGTTCAGAAGGTTGTTTAATTGGGTATAAGATTTTCCTTTTTTTTGATCTTATTGGTCTTGCTTCAAGATAATCACTAAGTCCCTGAAAAGAACCTCCTCTTATAAATTTAAATCTCGGATCCATAAAAAAACCTTGATATCTAGTTTAAAAAAGATATTGGTGATTTAGAACATATCTAGAAAACTTTAAAAGCTGACTAACCTATTGTTTTTTATAGCGGGGTGGGGCAGCCTGGAGTGCCCGTCGGGCCCATAACCCGGAGGTCGGAGGTTCAAATCCTTCCCCCGCTATTACTTTTTAAAAAATATAAAAGGAAATTACCAGAAAAAGATCTTAGTTGTTAAAATTGCACCTAATATAATTAAAATAACTCCAACAATTCTCTTTAATTTTAATTCAGATATATGGTTTGCAAATATTGAAGAATATCTTGCTCCAAAAAATGCTCCTATTGCTGCAATTAATAAGAAAATTAATGAAAATGGTTCAAAATAAAAATGTGATACTCCTGAAGAAAAGGCCATTAAAACCATCACTAAAATTGAAGTACCTATTGCAACATGCATTTCATAATCTAAAATAAATACTAAAACAAATAACATAACAATTCCTCCTCCTGTTCCAAAGATGCCTACATCTAAACCAATTATAAACCCAATTATTGAAAGCCAGACAATCTGGTGTTTTTTAAATTTTAATCTAAACTTTTCTAACCAATTAGATTTATTTCCGTGATCTTTTCTTTTTAACATAAAAAGACAACCAGTTAATAATATTGCAATTCCTGTTATTCCAGATAAATCATTTGAAGGAAGAAGAGTTGAAAGATAGCTTCCTAAAACTATTCCTGCAAATGAAAATAAAATTAAGAAAAGTATAGGGTTTAGGTTAACATTTTTATTTTTATAATAAATTCTTCCTGCAACAATAGATGCAACAACATCTGTTCCAAGACTTAATCCAATTGCAACATAAGGATCCATCTTTAAAAGTAAAATTAATATTGGCCCCATAATAATTGCAGCACTTGCACCAACTAATCCAGTAACAACTCCTGCACTTATTCCTGCAATTAAAATAATAAGGATTGTTGCAAAATCCATTTCTATAGATATGAAAAATAGTTTAATAAGTTAACTTTTTAAAAATTTAGGATAAAAAAATTCCCACTCCAGAAACTTATAAGAGCCACTGTTTTTATCCAACAATTATTATATTTTTATTATCTCCTTAATTCTCTTTCCATCAAATATAATCTTTCCTTTATATTTCTCTTCTAATATTTTCTTAATCTCTTTTGGAATTCCCCCATTTATATAAAACCCCAAAAAATACTTGTTTGTTAAGAGATTAATATCTTTCAATGAAATTATCTCTGGTGTTAATTCAGTATAAATTGATTTCTTTGAATCTCTCTTTGAAGAGGGGTAGTTTATCTTTAATTCATTGGCATTTTTCTTAATTAGTGTTATTAATTTCTTCTTATCTTTGTAATTTTTAATGTGCTCAAAAGCCTCTTTTTCAATTTTCCAGAAATCAAACATGACCCTTTTTTTACCGTTGTATTCTTCATAGAGATATTTATCAACAACTTCTCTACATCTTTTATTTTTATTTGCAAGTTTTTCTAAGTAATCTCTATCATAGTCACACCAATAATCAATAACAACTTTATAACACCTGTAATTAACTGCACTTTTATAGTAAATTAATTCTTTCAAATAATTGATATCAAAGATTAGATTGTATTTCCAACGATAGGCCGTCAAATAAACAAACCCTAAACTAAGAAATATTCCATTACCTATTCCTAAAATCTTCTCCATAAAAGGAGTTTTCTTTTTTGATTTATGCTTTGAAGGAAGTTTTAACTTTCCTTCCCTAATAATCTTTACAAAAGTCTTTTTTTCATGGATGGCATGGACTAATATTGGGTTATTATATTTCTTAAGAAAAGGCTCCAATAATTTTTCTCTCACATTGAATCGTTCTTTTATAGTTAATTGTTCTTTACTAAATGGTTTCATTTTGTCTTATCAAACTCCTGCTTTCTTTCCGCCAGCATTAAAACACTTTCATAAAATTTTATAATATCTGAAAATTCTTCTTTTAATTTCTCCATAATCTTATAATATTCTTCATAACTTTCACTTTCAAAGATTATTTCTAAATCCCATGGGGCAAAAGTTGTGACAACATTTACAGAATTTTTAGATCTTTTCAAATAATCAAAAAATTCCTGCTTTCTCTTTTCATTTATATTTTTGAAATAAACAAAAGATTTTGTTGCAACTAATCCTAATTTATCTACATTAAAAAGGCATTTATATCCATTGATTATCTTTTGTTTCTCCATTTTTTTAATCCTATAAGTTACTACATCTACTGAAAGACCAGTATTTTTAGAAATGTCAATAATCTTTTTTCTAGCATTATTTACTATTTGATTTAAGATGAGCCTATCCTCTCTATCTAAAACTATCTTATCTTCTTCTTCTCCAAAATCAAACTCTTTTCTTGGTTCTTTGTTATCGACCATCCATTTACGATTAAATTGTAATGCTCTCCTACTTATAGATAATTCTTTTTCTTGGACATATTTGCTAAATTTATCCATTAGCTTATCATGAATTTCAAAAAATTCATTCATTTTAGTGGCCCTTATCCCGAAAATTAAATCCCACCTTCCATTACAAGGGGTTACCCAAAAAACATCATTATTTTTTATTAAGTAATCTATAAGCTGATTATAATTATCTTTAGAAATATCTTGGAGTCTAAGATAAACCTTGTAATCTATTGTTCCAAAACGATAATGGGCTGGAACCGTATGAAATTTCAAGATAACTTTCTCTTCAACTAGTTTATTTAATCTATAATGTAAAGCTTCTTTACTCATATGTACTTTTTTTGCAAGCCCTGTCAATCCAATTCTAGAATTTTTATCTAATTCATACAATATCTTTCTATCTTTTAAATTAAGTTCCACATTTTAACATAATATTAATTATTTATATATTTATCCTTTTTTGTTAAAAAATAAGAAAATAAGTTTTAATTACTCTTTTGAAGATAGTACTACTATGAAAAGACAAACAGTATTGTATCATGGAACATGTAGAGCCTTTTTAGCTTATGCTTTAGAGAATAAAGGACTATTTGGGCCTGAAGAAGGAGAATTAAGTTTCACTCCAGAAATAAATCATGCAATTGATTTCTCAGAACAATGGGGAAGTAAATATGGAGTTAAAAACTTAGAAAAGTATTTTGGGAAAATAGATAATCACTTAAGAGAACCCATAATCTTAGAAATTGAAAAAAAAGATTTGAATTTTGAATACAGAAATGATTGTGGGGCAGATGAATATTTTCTTAGACATTCCTTAGATTTGTCAAAAGTAAAAAGAATATATTTCAAAGAGGGTATTGGAGAATTATTGAAAGAGGGTAAAAATTAACATGGAAAAAGAAAATAATAATAAAGCAACATTGGAATTAAAAATCTTAAATAGCTTAGCAGAAATAAGGATTCATAGTGATTATAGTTTGATTGAGGTTGGAAACAATTTAAACGAATATTCTTTTTTTCGTGCAATAGAAAAGGCAAATAGGTCTGGTTATAAAGATCTTGTTGACAAATATCTTTTATTCTATAATAGATTGGTTGATAAGGATATAAATTCTGAAACTGAAATAATCTTTTATAATAGAAAAGGAAAAGGAGGTAAGAATTAACTATGGAAAAAATGATAATATTTGAAGAAAAAGGCAAATATTCTCTTAGAAGGGATTATGGTCTTACAAGAGATGCTTTGATTAATGGCGCAAGAAGTTTTGGAGCAACACTGGTCTATGAATGTATTTTTCCTGAAGATGTCGATAAAGCCCTAAATGTTTTTGATTACATTCAAAAATGTAATTCAGATGAAGAAACATTTGATAAAAAAAGTTTAGATGATTTGTTAAAATAATAGTCCTTTATTTTAACAATACCCTAATGGGGGTCAAACAAAAGTAATAATTTTATCAATTAAAAATTACGCCTCGAACAGGGGTGAGTTAAAAGGAATACGTTCTTGAATTTTTAGTTAGATGATGGAAAATGACTGCACACGCCAGGAGAAGGGGAGGAATTATTCCCATAAGGGTTTAAACTGAAATTCCTTAACGACAAATTCCATATCTTCTGAAGGAAGTGCAATATTCCCTACAATTTTATCTGCAATACTTTTCAATCGATCTGCTTGAAAATAATACGTACAATTTAATTTAAGATATAATTTTGGTACGTTTTTAGAATATTTTAGTTTAACACTTTTAAGACTATTACTATTCTCTAAATCCTGCATAAATTCGTTTATTAAATATGCTTCAGTAATTTCAAATGCAGGAGATTTCTTTTCAGAAAGATCTAATCCTTTGATTTTGTAAACTAATTTTAATATACCATCTATTCTTTCGCTTCTTGATTTCATATTTTCCTTAAATTTTAATTATTTTTAAAGATTATTATACTCAAAGTATCTCCGATACTTATAAAAAACTATGGCGGAGCCAATAGTTTTTTAATTTCTATGGGGTAAAATTGATATTCTAAAACTTTCAAATATTTCTTAAAAGTGTAAAATTTTA
>Ga0268277_1000359_pt1 | contig 37889 bp, 54 predicted proteins | sample saktaG_5_FD_190132 | JGI IMG/M metagenome (GOLD analysis project Ga0268277, IMG submission 190132) | Saline water microbial communities from Sakinaw Lake, British Columbia, Canada - sak_2010_1_5_50m | ecosystem: Environmental > Aquatic > Non-marine Saline and Alkaline > Saline ... | reverse complement strand
TGCGTCAAACCACAATTCTTACATTGAACCACCCTTAAAGGAAAAAATAACTCGGGCTCATCCTTTTCCTCTTTGGTCAAAAAAAAATCCGAAGGAGGAGCATGCCCAAGATTCAAAAACTCGTAAAGACACTTGGAATCACACATTCTACAACAAGTTATCTTTCTTCCAAGTTCCATATTACCCAATAAAAAATAAAAAAATAATCCTATTTAAATATTTAGGTGCAAACTCACCAATTTAGCGTCTAAAAATTAAATCCCAAATTCCGTTAAATAAACATATCCTCTACCTCATAAAACTTTATAAGTTAAAAATAGTATAATCCAACATGGAAAATTTCCAAAAATCAGAAATTATTAAACAAGACGATAATTATTTTATTAAAATTCTTCGCAAAAAAGGATACGAAATTAATGTACCAAAAAAGAAAAAGGCCCTCATAACAGGAATAACCGGACAAGACGGCTCTTACTTAGCGGAGTTCCTCTTGGGAAAAGGATACGAAGTTCACGGCATAATAAGAAGGAGTAGTTGCCTAAATCGTTTTAGAATAGAACATCTAATCAAAGATAAAGAAATTTTTTTCAAAAAATTCTTTTTGCATTACGGAGACATGACAGACTCAATATCATTAGCAAACATTATTCACGAAATCATGCCGGATGAAATATACAATCTTGCAGCCCAAAGCCACGTAAAAATATCCTTTGAAATTCCAGAAATAACAGGAAATGCCGACGCCCTAGGTCCATTAAAACTTTTAGAAACAGTAAAAAACTTAGGCTTAGCTAATAAAACGAAAATATATCAAGCCTCAACATCAGAACTATACGGCAAAGCTATTGAAACTCCGCAAAATGAAACAACACCATTCTATCCATGTAGCCCATATGGAGTTGCAAAACTATACGGATTTTGGATCATTAAAAATTATCGCGAAGCATACAATATGTTTGCTTGTAATGGAATATTATTTAATCATGAAAGTGAAAGAAGAGGGATAAACTTTGTAACTAGAAAAATAACATTAGGATTGGCAAAAATAAAGGTAGGGCAAGAAGAATATTTAGAGTTAGGGAATATCAATTCCAAAAGAGACTGGGGCCATGCAAAAGAATACGTTGAAGCAATGTGGTTAATGATGCAACAAGAAAAGCCAGAAGATTTTGTTATTGCAACAGGAGAAACACATACAATAAGAGAATTCGTTAAATTAGCTGCAACTGAGCTAGGGTTTGATGTTGAGTGGAAAGGCTCAGGAGTAAATGAAATAGGAGTAGACAGGAATACAGGAAAGACAATTATTAAAATTAATCCAAAGTATTTTAGACCAGTAGAAGTAGATGTTTTAATCGGAGACGCAACAAAAGCAAAGGAAAAATTAAATTGGGAACCAAAAACAAAGTTTAAAGAATTGGTAAAATTAATGGTAAAAAGTGACTACGAGATGATATTGAACGATAAAATACATCCCTATTAATCATTATTTTCTTTTCGCCAACCCAAACTTAAGAATTAAATCTTTTACCTTCCTTTTTAGCCCAAGCATTTTTAGAATCTCAATCCCAAAACTCCTAAGCGCAGGGAATCTCTGCTTGTCAAAATAATCATGAGATGCTATATAACTATAACCCAAAATTCTAAATAAACTTCTCCAAAAAGGACCGCCATAAGGAAAGTCAATAAACCGTATCTTTCTTATTTTTATTTTATCGGGATAATATTTTAACATATAATTAAGATATAAATCTTCCTCTGAAAATCCAGACTCAGTACTCATGTCAATATTATCCATAATTTCTTTCCAAAATACCTTCTCCCCACTTTTAAATTTAAAATCAAGTAATTCATCCACATACTTTCTTTGAAACATCATATGATGAACAGTCCCAGAAAGAGAAGAAATTTGTTTCCCAAATCCAAAAACCCTTTCCAAAATTTCATAATAGGGCTCATGATAACCAACCTCAAAATTATATAACGGCTTATCTCCTTTAAAAAAAGTAGTCTTTTTGATAAAAGTCAAATCAGCATCAACAATTAAGAGATTATTCAATACCTTCTCCCCCATGATTCTAAAAAAATACAACTTAAGAAATTGCTGAAAATACCATCCAGCTCTCCCGTTTGGGGCATACTCACCAATAGTTTTTTTATCAAAAGGGAAAAGTTTCTCATCAACAAAGGTAATATCTTTTTCATATGGGAAATAATCCTCTTTACTTAAAACAAAAATTTTACGATAACCCAAAATATTTTCTCTCGCATGCGCAATATGACCCATCAAGGCACCCTTATCTTTTTCATGACAAAGAAATAAAATATCAAATTTTTCATCTTTAGATTTTTTCATCTCAGTGCTCCCGCGGCCACCCTATAAATTCTCCCCAACTTCTTATTCCTAACCACAATAGAAAACTTCCCATTAACAACATCTCTAAAAGAAGCCCGACTCATCTTCTTCAAAAGTTTTTTATCCCCAATCAATTTCTCAACAGCTTCAACAAATCTATCAACAATGCTATCATCAAACTTCCCATGAAACCCATTAATCCCGAGATTGTCGACGACAAATCCATTAACCCTATCAGAAACCGTTTCATCTATGGTATGCGTAGACATTGTTCTCATCGCAACAACCGGAAGTCCAAAACTCTTAGCTTCCAAAATTGCAAAACCAAAAGTATCAGAGAAAGTCGGATACAAAAAAATATCAGCAAAAGGATAAAACTTCTCAAATAATTCATCCTTAGGGACTAACCCTACAAACCTAATTCTTTTATTCCCAGAATATAAATCCAAAAATTTATTTGGCACATCAGAAACCATAACCCCCTCAACATTTGAATATTTCTTCATCAACTCATTAATAACTCTTAGCGCAACTTCCCCCCCCTTTATTCCAAAATCTCTCCCAACAAACAAAATTCTAAATTTCCTACTCTTTCTCTTTGCTTTCTTTTGCGGTTTAATCGCAGGATAAACAACCTCAATCTTATTTTTGATTTCGGGAAACTCTCTTATAATATTGTTTTTGGTCCACTCACTCCATGCTATAATTTTCTTACAATAACCAGAACAAAGATACTCCCTAACTTTATCTTTAGCCCTCACATTAAAATTTTTTATAAATTTCCCATCAATAATTTTAACTTTACATTTGGCACAACTTCCCCACCAAAAATGTCCAACATGCTCCAAGTCGGCAATCCAAGGACCTCTATTTTTACTCATACAATTCACACAATGTATAACATCAACCCCCTCGACATTACTATAATAAACATTCACAAAAGACAAATTAAAAAATCTCAAAATCTTCTTAATAAATTGCTTAAGCCAAAAAGATTTCCCAAATTTTCCAACACCAACCAACCCAGCCTCCCCCTTTTCAACATATTCAACATTATCAGGCACACCCTCTCTTAAATATTTATAATAAGAAGAATCCAAAATCCCAAACGGCTTCTGCAGATAAACCTTTATCCCCCTCATTTTAAAACTTCCAACTTAAATTGAATCTCAGATGCCGTCAAAATCCCCGCAAAAAACTTACAATAAAACATATGATTAAGATTTATCAACGGATTAAAAATCCAATTCAATCTACGAACCCTCCCTACGCCATAATTAATTTTGACATTATTCACCTTAAACAAAGTTTTCCTTGCTCCAACCTCATGAGAATAAATACCAATACGGGAATCGGCATCAAAATAATCAAAACTAAAAGGACTAAAGGATCTAACATGTGTCGAATCACTATTCTGCTCACAAGACAAATAAAAAGGAACCTTAATTATTATTTTTGCACCTTTTTTACAAACCCTATAAAATTCATGCATTAGGGGAATAAAATTCCTAATATGCTCCAAAACATGTTCAATCAAAATTTCATCGACGGTATCATCCTTAAATGGCAATTTCTTTTCCAAATCCAAAATTTTATCTGGACGAACATCCCTAGAAATATCACAATTAAGATACCCCTTCAATTTATTCCGCCCACAGCCTAAATGCAACTTCACCCTCCAAACCTCCAATCCATTCCACCAAATTCCCCAAACGAATCCAAAAACTCCGAATAAACAGGAACATCTTCAGAAATATCGCTAACATCCCAAATTTTTATCGGACCCCTAAACCCCTGATAATAAACAAAATCACCAATAGAGATGCCCTGACTCTTTAAACTCTCAATAACAACATCGTCCTCAACATGCACAACCTCCAGCGTAGGATAATTTCCAAAAGCATCGTCCATTAAAAATAACTGCGCGAACAAACTCTTAGAAACCTTCTGAGACAAATAAATAGCAGCCCCCAATCGATTCACACCATTTCCATCAACCGAAGGAATTATATCAATAACAACATCAAGCCCGCTCCCATAATCAATCAACTGCCCATTAACATAAGCATACCTAACAGGAATCCGAGTCTGAACATTATTATAAATATAAACAGCTTCGGGTTGCCCCAAAGAATTCCCATTCAATTCAACAAGAACTGCAATAAGAGCTGCTTTTCCAGACGGTAAAAATATATTTTTCCCATTTTGATTATAAACAATATCTTCAAACAAATAAGAACCCCCACCATAAACAATCATAGTCCCATTAGCAGTTTCTTTAGTTTGTGTCGCATCGGCCAACATCACCGGAATCGCAGCATACCTATCCATATCATCACTTCCATTCCCCCCCCCAATAATTGAATACGCAGGATATTTCCCCAAGTCCGACTGGTCAATCAAAAGATAACTAATATTTGCAGTTTTGAAAAAACTAAGTGCAGTTTCGGGGATCGGAGTCGTCAAAACATACCGCCCTATCTTATGATCACCATTAAATGCTCCTTGAGCATGACCACCGTCGGCAATAGTGGGCCTTTCTCCAAGAGTTTGAACCCAATAACCATAATCCCACCAATGCGCAAAAATACCATTCTCAGAAGTATTTTCTCTAACCCAAGCCATCGCTCTCTGCCACTGCTGATCTGCCGAAGGCCCAATATATTGAGCCTGTGAAGAAGTAGAACCATAATAAGAATAAATAATAAAAGCAGGAGCCACAATAGAAATTATCAAAAGTCCAATAACAACAACTTTCAATATTTCATCCTTCTTTCCCTTTCTAAAATATCTAAAAATCATAACCACAAAATACGAAGCACAAAGAGCCATAAACGGAGCAATCACAAAAAACAACCGAGTCGTAGATCTCCCGACGACAAGCATCATAAAAGCCCACGAAAATAAAACAAGAATAGTGGGCTCAACCTCAAAACGATTTTTAAAATATACTTTAAAAAATAAATAACCAAAAAGAATCAACCCGCTCAAATAAAACAACCCACTCAAACTAAAAATTCCAGCACCATTCAAAATAGAATCTGGCGAAATCCGACTAAACAAAATCCCACAAAACATAAACAAAATCCCAAACAAAACCAAAAACTTATTTTTCACAGATTTAATATTTTTAACAAACCCAATTCCTATAAAAACAATTCCTGCTAAAAATAAAGCAAACATAGGCTTACCAGAATCAGCAATCCAACTAGACAAGTAGGGCTGAGCATTCTCAGCGACGGTAGATTCCAATCTCGAACTTCCCCAAAGCGGATTAAGCAACCGATTTAAAATTTCCCACAAAAGTCCAAAAAAATTCTTTCCGACAAACGGAAGCGCAACAATTCCCAAAACAGCAAGAATACCTGCAGAATAAAGCACGCGATATTTCTCATCGTAAAAACGAGTCTTAATTTTTTTCTCAAAAGAAATAAGGATTCTATCTAAAATAATAAACCCGAGGACAGCAGAACTAATTATCCCAGTAGACCCAATCATAAATTTATTAACAACCTCGCCAACACCAAACCCAAATAAAACAGAAAACACAACACTAAAAAACATCCATACAAAATAAAATAAAATCCCAACGTCTTTCAAAACACTTTTCTCATCTTTCATTTTAATTATCCAAAAAAGCAAAAATCCAATAGGAATAATCATAAACGCAAAAACAGCGACGCCAGTCCACGTCGCAATAGTAAGCGCAGTAAACAAACCAACAAGAACTCCGGCAACTCCCGCCCCAACATAATTTTTATTTTTCAACTTATCAAGATACTTAACAGCAAAAACAAAACTAATCATCATCGTAAAAAATCCAATCATACCAATCGCCTCATGGTCCGCAAATCCAGCCATAGTCCTATAGAGATAAGACGGACTAAATGCCAAAAACGTCGATGCCAAAACACCCGCAAATTTAGAATTAGTCAAAATATAAACCAAAACAAAAAACAAAATCAGCCCAATCCCATAAAACAAGACAGGAGAAAAAATATCAACTTCCACTAAAGTATAATTACCAAAAACATTAGAAATTTTCCACAACCCAACGATAACCCGTGGCATAATTTCAGAAGACCATGCCACACCAAGCCCCCCAATTCTCATCGCATCAACAGACGGCAAACCCCCATTACCCTCCACAATTGTTTCAGCAACTCTTAAAAAATAAAATGGGTCAAGTGCCAATGGGATCTTCTCCCCAGTCGTAGAATCAGTCAACAAATCCCAATTAGAAAGCCGAATAGAAGAACTCAAAAATAAAACAATTAAAAATACAATAACCGTCGCCACCCACTGATACCTCTTATTCGATACAATTTCTAAAAAATATTTTTTCATATCTTTATATCCCATAAAAATAAATATGCTTTCTCGTTTAAAAACATTCTCACAGCATCAAAAATGCAATCAAAATAAATAAAATTTGAAACGCGTGAATTAAATAAGTAACTTTCTTCTCCGTCGCTCCACTCCCCAAAATCCAAATCGCCAAATGTTCAAGCCCATAAATTTTATCATAAGGTAATTTTATCTTCCTGTTTTTAGTAGGAACCCCAAATGACTGTTTTTTCAATCCACCACGAACTTTCAAAATAACCTCAATAATATACGGAATAAAAACAACAAAAGCAATTTTCTCAAAATTCCCAAGAATAGCCATCCCAGCAATTAACGCCCCAATTACATAAGTTACAATATCACCCGGAAAAACAGAGGCAGGAGTTTTATTAAAAATATAAAATCCAATCAACGCCCCAACCATACAAAGCCCAACAATCCCAAGCCAAGCCGACCCAGTAGCATAAGCAACAAACGAAAAAAATCCTAAAATTAAAATACCTTGCCCAGCTTCAAGCCCATTAAACCCAGCCAAAAAATTATAAGTTGTAGAAACACCGACGACAGCCAACGGAATCAAAACAAGTGGATATAAAATTCCAAAATTAACAGCACCCAAAAAAGGCACATCCATAAAATGATTCCCAGCATTAATTACAATTAAAGGTATCGACGCTGTTCCCGCAAGTAAAAGCCGAAGTTTGATAGACAATCCTTTATTTTTCCAACCCAACAAATCATCGGTCAATCCAACAAATCCTAAAATTAAAACAACAGTCAGCAACGCAAAAATTTCCAGAGCCTTAATTGTCCCGCTAAAAACAAATGTTTTCAAAGCAAGATAAAACAAAACACCTAACACAAACGCCATAATCACGACAACTCCGCCCGACGCCGCAACATTTTTCGGATGCCCAAATTTATTCATATCCTCCCAAACCATCCCAATCTCGCGACACTTTTTAATCCACTTCGGCAAAACTAAAATTGTCAGCAAAAAACTAATCAACACCGAAATCAAAAACAAATATTCCATTAATTTCTAACCGCCATATTAATTACCATAATTTAATCTGTAAATCACTCCTTAAAAAATTACCTATTTCAAATATCGTGTATAATCAAGTGACATATGTCCCTAGTCTAATATGTGCTTTAGAGTATACAAATCTACTTCGATAAGAAACTTTTCTAATTCTTATGAAGAAAGAAAAAATTATATGAGGTAAGCCGTAAGACGCTTATTCGTTGGAGCAAAAGACTGGCTACAAATAAATGGGACTTAAAAGATGAATCAAGAAAACCAAAAACCATCCATTACAAGATTACTTCTGAAATAGAAAACAAGGTAATTAGGTTAAGAAACAAGACGGGATTTGGAGCTAAGAAGTTGGCGACTTATGTTGATGTTTCTCATCAATCAGTTAATAAAATATTAATGAGAAACAATCTAACAGAACCTCCGAAGAGGAAAAGGAAAAGAAAGAAATATATTCGCTGGCAACGGAAACATGTTAATTCTCTTTGGCAAATGGATTTATCTGAATATAAAATCGAAGGAAGATATTGTTTTTCTGTAATGGATGATTGCTCAAGATATCGAGTTTGTGTAGATGGATTAAAATCTACTTCGACAGATATCATAACGAATATTCTAGATAGGCTAATTAAAACATATGGAAAGCCTAGGGAAATATTAACCGATAATGGTAATGTATTTGGGTGCAAAAGTATTCACTCCAGATTTGATAGATGGTGTCGCAGAAGAGGAATTAAACACATAAGAACTCAGGTCCATAATCCAACAACTCAAGGAAAAATAGAACGAGGATTTGGTACTTTGGCAAGAGATATTAAATATTGCAACGGAGATCCCGAGCTTTACCGATACAGATACAATCATTTTAGACCGCATGAAAGTCTTGATATGAAGACACCTTCTGAAATTTATCACGACTGGTTATATCATAATTGACCTAGGGACATATGTCTGTTGACTGGACACGAAAGAAGAGTAGCCATAATTTTAAAAAGTGTCTTTTTCTAATTTTATGTCAGTAGGGAAGCTAACTGTCGGTCCTTGTCTAAAAGGCAAAAGAAATGAAATGATTTCTGGGGCTGAGGAAGGTCCGCACATCCTTCGGCAATTTAGTTGTTGAAGTTAGAAATAAAACCAACGATGAAAGTTGTGCGCTGGAAGGCGTGGCTCTGGTATAGAGACGAGTCGCATTTTCGGATGCGGGTGGAACGAGCAACCTGGTTGATGCAATCACGATTTCGTGAGCTTAGTCAGATGTTAGCACAAATCGTTCGCATTAAGTTGCGAGGTTTGACAGAACGTGGCCTATTTCCTACTGACTTTTTATTTTATGGAAACAATAATTTTAAAGTTTGGCCGATGAAGCCGGCGAAGACTGGGATTGCGAGATTGTCATCGATGTGGGGGAAGACTGTTTCGACGAAAGTTGCCATCGCTGCCATTGGGATTATAATTATCCAACTTCCGATTATGAAATAACCGATGATTATGTCGATAGTGAATTCTGCGATGATTCCTTCCCACGCAGTTTCGTTGAGAGATTTTATCCAGTGTTTTCCGAAAGCGATTCCGAAAATTGCGGCCGCCATGTCGCCGAAAATTGTCATTAGGATTACTGTAATTGCGATTGGGAATTCGAAAAGCGATAGTGCAAGGATAATGCCGAGGATGTAATAGACCTGACCACCGAGGGTATTCTCTTCTTTTGGGCGCCAAAGAAAATGGAAGATTGGAATTTTTCTGTGTTCGATTACACGGAAGAATTCGATTGCGATAAAAAGGATTAGGGTTGCGAGAAGGAGGAGGATTGCGATTTGGCTGCCGAAAAGTTTCATGGCGATGTAGTATGTTATTACATAGCCGAATCCGAGAGCGTGAAAAAATTTTCTTTTCGCTTCGAAAGTGAGTTTGGATGGCTTATTGGATTTCATAAAGTATATATATTCTTGTTGTATAAAAATTAAATGGGGGTAATACTCAGGTATAGAGATTTTTTAACTACATATAAAACTCGTGGACATAGAATTAGACATCTTGAAAAATATCGTTATTTATTTCCTATAATCTCTTCGCCTGCTTTGGCTGGAATTGTTGGAGATTTGATTGCTGATGGTCATTTACAGGGAAAACCCTTTTGGAGAATTGATTTTACTTCGAAGAATTTTGACGATTTAAATTCTTTTCAGAATAGAATAAAGATTTTATTTAATATTGAAAGTAAAATTCGTGAATGCAAAACGAATCTATACTCTAAATCTTTTAATGTCGGAGTAAATTGTGCTCCTATCGCACGAATATTGTTTAAAATTGGGGTTCCTTCGGGGCAAAAAGTTCTTTCTTCTTTTAGGATTCCGGAATGGATAAAAAAAGATTCTGATTGTTTTAAGGAGTTTTGTAAACATTTTTTTGCTTGCGAAGGAACTATAATGCACGAGAAGACTAGGCGATTCCCACAAATTCGTTTTGAGCATTGGAAATCTGAAAATTTGATTAATGAGGGTGAAAAATTTGTTAAAGATATTTGTTTTGGCTTGGAAAAATATTTTGGAATTAAAAGTAGTGTTAGGTTTCCTAAATGCCAAGGGAATAGAAAAGATGGTGTTATTACAAAGCCTATTAGGGTTTATATCCTCGGAGAATCTGTTTTAAAGTTTTCTAAGGATGTTGGCTTTTCAAACTATAAACAACAAAGCTTAAAAGCATTTCTTCCTGATTTAAATTAGGATGTCTCTGGACAACCTGGGCTCCATGGGGATTGCTTCAATGTAAAATGATTGGGGCGACCATAACGGTAGCTCAGTGGGAGAGCACATGACTGAAGCTCATGGTGTCGAGGGTTCGATTCCCTCTCGTCCCATATGAAATATGGTAAGTTAATTAGAGATAAGATTCCTGAAATTATTAAGGCGAGTAGGGCGAACTATGAAACACATGTTGCGGGGAACGATGAATATCAAAGAAAATTAAGAGAAAAGCTTAGGGAAGAAGTTGAAGAATTTTTGAGTGAACCTTGCATTGAAGAGTTGGCGGATATTTTGGAAGTTGTTAATGCTCTTGCTGAATTTGAATTTGATGGAATTAAGAATTTAGAAGAAGTTCGGAAAAGAAAATTTGAAAGGCGTGGTGGATTTGAGGAGAAGTTAATTCTTGATGAAGCTGACGATAGATAAATACTTTTATAAATAAGTGAAACGATGTTTTATTATGAGAGGGAAGAGTGGGGCGATTGAGTTGTCGATTGGGACGATTGTGATTATTGTGTTGGCGATGTCGATGCTGATTCTTGGTTTGGTTTTGATTAAGAATATTTTTAGTGGGTCGACGACGAATATTTTGCAGATGAATGACAAGGTTAAGGATGAGATTAACAAGTTGTTCGTCGAGGATAAAAGGACGGTTGTTTATCTGCCGAACCAGATTGCGAAGATTGGGCAGAATGAGGATTGGGGTGTTGCGTTTGGGATTAAGAATTTGGCGAAGGGGACTGCTGATATTGGGAAGTTTAGTTATGAAGTGACTGTTTCGGATCCGGATGTTAGGCAGAAGTGCGGTATTAGCGAGAGAGATATTGAATCATGGATTAAAACTGGACGGGCTGATCAAATGAGTATTGCGCCGGGGCAGAATTATTATGGCATTGTTAGATTTATGATTTCTGAAAATGCGCCACTTTGCACAATAAGATTTCATATTGATGTGAAGATGGACGAACAGGCTTATGCGACAGACTTTTTTGATGTTGAGGTTATGGCATAATCACTGAGGCGATTGTGCAGAAACGGCTTTGCCTGGAGATACGCTTCGCTAAAGATACAAAAATTATGTTTTCTAGGGATACGCCTTCGGTTAAAGATGAGGGTTTCTCCTGACTTGTTCAACTTTACCATAGGATTTATTAATTGGTGATTTGTTTTGGTGTTATGAAGATATTGGTTGTTGGGGATTTACATGGGCAGAAACCTGTGATTAAAGATAGGGATTTTGATTGTATGATCTTGGTTGGTGATGTTTGTGACGACAGGGATATTGCGCCGATTTATAAGAAGTGGTTTAAGGAATTGAAAAAAATGGGCAAGTCTGATACTTCTTTAGATTTTGAAGAATTTGCGACGGAGATTTTGGGGAGTAGGAAGAAGTTGGAAATTTATGAGAGGGCATCTTTAAATGAGGGGGCGAAGATTATGCGTTATCTTGATTCTTTTGGAAAGCCAATTTTTATGGTTGGTGGGAATTGGGATCAGAGCTATGGGAAATCTAGGATTAAGAATTTAAATAAAAATCATTATAATTATCTTAAATGGTTTTATGATTCTTGGGCTGGGGATGGGATTAATCCGAAGTTGATTGAGGGGACTAAAAATGTTCGGAATTGCATGTTGCATAATTGTGAATTTGGTGGGATTAATTTTGTTGGGTATGGATTGTCGAGTGCGAGTGAGGGGTTGAGGGCGAGGATTAAAAGAAGAGAAGATAAAGCGAAGAAGAAAATTGATGGGCTTAGTAATGAGCAGATTGGAGCATTAAAAAAAGCTTATGATAAGATAGTTGGTAAATTAGAGGGTGCTTATCGTGGTCGGGCGGATAAGAAGTTGCCGACTTTTTTTATTAGTCATAATATTCCGAATGGGACGAGGTTGGATAAGGTGATTGATAAGAAATCTTATGCTTATGGGAAGCATTTGGGATCGACGATTGCGAGGAATTTTTGCACGAAGTTTAAGCCGATTGTTTGTGTCGGTGGGCATGTTCACGAGGGGAAAGGGAAGGATAAGATTGGACGAACTATTGTGATTAATCCTGGATATGGGAAGAAGGCGCAAGTGTTGATTAATTTTGATGTTGAAAAGAAAAGGGTTAAAAGTGTGAAGTTTTTAGGGTGAGTATGTTAAAATTGTATAATACCTTATCTAGAAAAAAGGAGAAGTTTGTGCCGATTGAAGGTAGCAATGCTGGGATGTATAGTTGTGGGCCGACGGTTTATTGGTATCAGCATATTGGGAATTTGAGGAGTTATATTTTTGCGGATGTTTTGAAGAGGGTGTTGATGTATGATGGGTTTGATGTTCGGCATGTGATTAATGTGACGGATGTTGGGCATTTGACGTCGGATGCTGATGATGGGGAGGATAAGGTTGAGAAGATGGCTAAGAAGGAGGGGAGGTCAGCGACGGAGATTAGTCATTTTTATTTTGATGCTTTTGAGAAGGATTTTAAGAAATTGAATTTGATTGAGCCGTTTAAGTGGAGTTGGGCGACGGAGCATATTAAGGAGCAGATTGATTTAATTAAGGTTCTTGAGAAGAAGGAGTTTACTTATAGGACTGGGGATGGGATTTATTTTGATAGTTCGAAGGTTGCGGATTATGGGAAATTGGCTCGGCTTCGACTGGAGAGTTTAGAGGAAGGAAAGAGGGTTTCGATGGGCGAGAAAAAAAATAAGACTGATTTTGCTTTGTGGAAATTTTCTTTGGAGAAGGGAGTTAGGCAACAGGAATGGGAATCGCCGTGGGGAGTTGGGTTTCCGGGTTGGCATATTGAATGTTCGGCGATGGCGTCGAAGTATTTGGGGAAGCAGTTTGATATTCATACTGGGGGGGAGGATAATATGCCAGTTCATCATGTGAATGAGATTGCGCAGTCGGAGAGTGCGTTTGGGGTTAAGCCGTGGGTTCGGTATTGGATGCATGGGGCGTTTTTGAATATTAAGGGAGGGAAGATGTCGAAGAGTTCTGGTGGAATTAAGACGATTTCTGATTTGGAGAAGGAGGGGATTAGTCCGTTGGCTTACAAATATTTTTGTTACACAGCGCATTATCGGAAGCCATTGACGTGGAGTGATGAGGCGATTGAATCGGCGGTTAGTTCGTTTAGGAAATTGGGGAATATTGTTTTGAGTTTGGAAGATGATGGGAAAATTAATAAGAAATATTTGAATGAGTTTGAGGCGAGAATTGATGATGATTTGGATATGCCGGGTGCCGTCGCTGTTTTGTGGTCTATGTTGAGGGACGAGAAGGTGAGTGGGAAGGTTGGGACTGTGAAAAAAATGGATGAGGTTTTTGGGTTGAAGTTATTGGAGAGGGAGGAGGTTTTTGTTCCTGAGGAAGTTATGAAGTTGGTTGATGAGCGGAAGGTTGCTCGTAATGGGAAGGATTGGGCTAAGTCAGATAAGTTGAGGGACGAGATTCTGAAATTGGGATGGAAGGTTAAGGATGTTGGGGATGGATTTGAGTTGGAGAAGATTTAAGAAGTTTAAAGGATTGAGATAAAGATGGTGAAGAGGTCGGTTTGGGATTGGTTGGCTTGGGTTGCATTGGTAAGTATTGTTGTTTGGGCAATTTTGAAAGTTATTGGAATTATTAATACTCCTGTTTTGTTAGAATATTATCCGATTTTTGCTGCGTGTTATGTTTTTGGATGGCAGATGAACAAATTGGATGGTGTTTCGAGAGATGTTAAAGATTTAAAAAAATTTAGAGGCGAGACGATAAAAAAGATTCATGGGATTGAATTAAATTGTGTTAAAAATCATGGATAAAAAATTTACATTTATCGACAAATCGTATAAGCCGACGAGAAATGATTTGATTTGTTTGTTTAGGGTGACGCCGGCTGGGATGAGTTTTGACGAGGCTGTTAATAATGTTGCGTTGGAAAGTTCGATTGGAACTTGGACGCCGATTAAGAGTAGTGAGGCTTATGTGAATAAGTTGGGGGCGAAGGTTTTTGCTATTAGCGGGGATTGGGCGAAGATTGCATATCCACAGGATTTGTTTGAGGAGAATTCTGTTTCTAATATTTTGTCGTCGGTGGCTGGGAATGTTTTTGGGATGAAGTGTGTAAGGGGTTTGAGGTTGGAAGATATTAAGTTTCCTTCTAAACTTTTGAAGTCATTTCCTGGGCCTCGGTTTGGGATTGAAGGTTATCGGAAGATTTTGGGGGTGAAGAAGAGGCCATTGGTTGGGACGATTGTTAAGCCGAAGTTGGGGTTGAGGACGAAGGATCATGCAAGGGTTGCTTATGATGCGTGGGTTGGTGGTTGTGATTTGGTTAAGGATGATGAGAATTTGTCGTCGCAGAAGTTTAATCCGTTTAATAAGAGGGCGGCGAAGACTTTGGAGATGTGTGACAGGGCGGAGGAGGAGACGGGGGAGAAGAAGGGTTATTTGATTAATGTGACGGCTGAGGCGATGGAGATGTTGAGGCGGGCGGATGTTGTTGCTGAGTTGGGCGGGAAGTTTGTGATGCATGATATTATTACGGCGGGTTTTGCATCGCTGGAGACGTTGAGGAAGAATTGTAAGTTGGGGATTCATGCGCATCGGGCGATGCATGGGGCGTTTACTGAGAACCCGGAGCATGGATTGTCGATGATGTGTGTTGCGGATTTTGCGAGGTTGGCTGGGGTTGATAGTTTGCATATTGGGACGGGGATTGGGAAGATGAAGGGTGGAGTTCGTGAGGTTAGGGAGATTGATGATGAGATTGAAATGAAACGGGTTGTGAAGACGAAGCATCGGTTGGCGCAGGATTGGGGTGATATTAAGCCAGTGATGTCGGTTTGTTCCGGTGGGATTTATCCGGGGTATGTTCCGTATTTGATTAAGAATTTTGGGAATGATATTATTGTGCAGGCTGGCGGTGGGGTTCATGGGCATCCGGCTGGAACTAGGGTCGGGGCAACGGCGATGAGGCAAGCTGTCGACGCTGTTATGGAAGGAGAGAGTTTGGGTAATTATTCTGAGGGGCATTTGGAATTGAAGGATGCGTTGGAGTTTTGGGGACAAGTTCGGTTCTAGCCACGAATTTGCACGAATCTTTTATTAGGTAGATTTTTAATTGTTGATTGGGTTACTGCTTTATGAGAGAATTTGTTTATTATTCACAAACGGGGGTTACGGCGGGGAATTTGATTAAGGATGATTTGATGAGGGCGGGGCGGATTGATATTGCGTGTCAGTTTATTATTCAGAGTTTGTTTGTGTCGCGGGCGATGAGGAATGATGTAAGGGTGCATTTGATTTTGATGGGGCCGCCGGATTCGCCGAAGCATCTTGAGATTTTTCCGGGGAAGAATTTGGATGGTGTCGAGGGGAAAATTGATATTAGTAAAAAAGATGTTGCTGGATTAATTAAGCGGATGTTGTATAAATATAAGGAAGGGCGAAGGGTTGAAGTTGGGACTGGATATTTTGTCGAGAAGAAAAGTTTTGTGAAGTTGATGGAGGAGTTTGTTAGAGATAAGAAAGAAATTTATATTTTGGATAAGCGGGGCGAAGATATTCGGGATGTTGAGTTGGGAGAGAATTGTGTTTTTGTTGTTGGGGACCATGATGGGATTCCGAAGAATGAGATGAAGTGGGTGAAGCATATTCCTTTTAGGAAGATTAATGTTGGGCCGAAGATGTTGTTTGCGTCGCAGGTTGCTGTGATTGTGAATAATGAATGCGATAGGAAGGAATAAAAAGTCTTTGATGTTTTTTTGTTTATGGATAAGAAGAAGATTCTTGAGGAGATTAGGAAGAGGCGGAATAAATTAAAAGAGAATGGTGTGAAAAAAATTGGATTGTTTGGTTCGTATTTAAAGGGGACGCAGAAGAGAGGGAGTGATATTGATTTTTTGGTTGAATTTAATGAAATTACTAGTGATAATTATTTTGGATTGATTTTTTATTTGGAGAAGTTGTTTCGACGGAAGATTGATTTAGTGATTGAAGAGGATTTGAAGCCAGCGATTAAATATGTGAAAGAGGAGGCGATTTATGTTAAGATATAAAGTTTACCTTGTGGATATATTGGAGATGATTGAGAGGATAGTTTATCATAGTGAAAAAGTTGGTATTAATTTTAAGAATTTGTCTTTTTATGATGCGACTTTGATGCGACTTCAAGTGATTGGAGAATCTATTAAAAAGTTACCTAAGGATGAACTTAAAAAATATCCTGAAGTGAATTGGGATATGTTTGTAAAATTTAGGGAAATTGTTAGTCATGAATATTTTAAAATAAACCATAAGATATTAAATGATATAATAAAAAATAAGTTACCCGTGTTGAGAAGTGCGGTTAAAGATATGAATAGGAAATTAAAATGAAAGCTGGGGCGAGGTTTATTGTGAAGGGGACGGTGCAGGGGATTTTTTTTAGGCAGTTTGTGAAGGAGGGTGCTGATGAGTTGAAGTTGCGGGGGTTTGTGAGGAATTTGGAGAGTGGGGATGTGGAGATTGTCGTCGAGGGTGAGGATGATGCGATTGAAAGATTGGGGAATCGAGTTCGCAAAGGACCGAAGCATGCGCAGATTAGGAATGTTGTTGTTGAGAAGAGGAAGTGGAATGGGGAGTTTGAAAATTTCAAAGAACTTCGTTTTTGAAATTTTTTGAACAGCTTGTGCCTGCAGAACGAAAATTTTTCAAAATTTTCTTGTGGGTGAGTTGGTGGATTGTGGATTGTTTTGTAATTTTGATAGTTTTATAAATATGAGTTGATTTGATTGTGGATGGAGATGAGTGGGCGGGAGAAACAGATTGTTAATGAAAGGATTAGGAAGATAAAGGAATTGAGAGATGGGGGGATTGAGCCGTATCCGCAAGAGTTTGAGAAGAAAGATTGGTGCGAGGAGTTACAAAAAAGATATTCTAAGTTGAAGAACGAGGTGGTTTCTAAGGATGAGGTTGTGACGGCGGGGCGAGTTATGTTGAAAAGGTCGATGGGGAAAATTGCGTTTGGGATGATTCGAGACGATGGTGGGAAGATTCAAATTTTGATTCAGGATGGTAAAAGTCCCAACGATGTTATTAAGTTTTTTGGGAAGATTGATAGTGGGGATTTTGTCGGCGTGAAAGGAAATCCAATGAGGACGAAGCGGGGCGAACTTTCTATTTTGGTTAAGGAAATTATTCTTTTGTCGAAGGCGATTAAGCCGTTGCCGGAAAAGTGGCACGGGATTAAGGATAAAGAGGAGAGATATAGGAAGAGATATTTGGATTTGATTATGAACGAGGATGTGCGAGAGGTTTTTGTTTATCGGTCGAGGGTGATTGGGATTTTGAGGAAATTTTTGGAGAGTGAGGGATTTATGGAAGTTGAAACGCCGTTGATTCAGCCGGTTTATGGCGGAGCTTCGGCAAAACCTTTTATGACTCATGTTAATGCTTTGGATATGGATGCGTATTTGTCGATTTCGCCTGAGCTTTATTTGAAGCGATTGATTGTTGGTGGATATGAGAAAGTGTTTACTATTTGTAAGAATTTTAGGAATGAGGGAATTGATTTTGCGCACAACCCAGAGTTCACGATGATGGAATATTATGTGGCTTACAAAACTTATGAATATCATATTGATTTTATCGAGAGATTTTTTGAGAAGATTAAGAAAGAGTTGGGGATTAATGATTCGATTGGATATCGAGGGAATAAGATTTCGTTGAAGACGCCGTTCAAGAGAATTAAGTTTAGAGATTTGGTGAAGAAAGAAATTGGAGTTGATATTAATGTTGCGAATGATTTTGAAAAGTTTGCGGACACGATTAGGGAAAAAAATATTGGGATTGATATTTCTGATTGCAAACATTATGGCGCATTGTTGGATGAGGTTTACAAGAGAGTTATCAGACCGAAAATTATTCAGCCGACGATTCTGACACACTATCCGGTTGAGATGATTGCGTTGGCGAAGAGAAACAAGGACGACCCTTTGAAGATTAATTCGGTTCAGTTAATTATTGACGGCGCGGAGATTGTGAAAGCGTATGACGAGTTGAATGACCCAATTGAGCAGAAGAAGAGATTGACCGAACAGGAAAAACTTCTTAGGGGCGGTTGCGACGACGCGATGCCTGCCGACGACGATTTTGTTAATGCGCTAATGTATGGGATGCCACCGACTGCTGGGTTTGGGATGGGAATTGATCGCTTGGTTATGTTGTTGGCTGGGAAGGATTCCATTAGGGATGTGATTTTTTTCCCGTTTATGAGACCGGAAGAAAAGAATAAGTAATTACCATTTATCTGTTGCTTTTTTTAGTGATTCGTTTTTTATTTCTTCGATTAATTTTGAAGACTCTTCGCTGGGACCTCTGCTCGTAAATGCCATCATGTCTTTTTCTAAAATTTTTCTGTACTCTAGGGAGAAGATGTAGCATCCTGGCAGGTAAAGGATTGCCGTGCAACAAATTGCTGTTAAAATTGTTCTGTAATGTTTCATGGTTGATATAATTTGATAAACTATTTAAAGAAATGTATGTTTAGAAATGAATGAGGTTGGTTGGAGTAAGGTGAAGAAGGCGCGCTTTGCGAGGTATTAGGTATTAGGGTGCTTCGCTGTTGGGCATTAGGATTTTTTTACTTTTTTTGGACGAAAGTTGTTCGATAAGAAGGTTTATAATTATTGCATGAGTTTATTTCTTATGGGGTTGGTTGTTTGGAGTAAAGTAAAGAAGGTTGTCGAGATGAATGTTGGCGAGGATGTTAATGTTGAGTTAGAGAAGAAGGTTGAGGATATTTTAAAGAAGGCGCAGGAGAGGGCGAGGGCGAATGGGCGGCGGACTGTTTATGCGCGGGACCTTTGATTAGTTGGTAGTAAGTAGTTTGTAGTTTGTAGTGATTTGTAAAGTTTTATAATTCTTATTATGTTTAATTTTTTATGGAGTTGAAAAGTCCTGAGAGAGAAGTTGAGCATGATATTGATTTTGACGACGCTGGGAATATTGTTTTAAAGAAGAAGTCGAAGGTTCGGATGGGGCGGAAGAGTCGGGCTGGTGGTGGGTTGTTCGAGGCGAAGGTTCGGAAGGATTTGGAGGAAAAGGGTTGGGTTGTTGATAAGTGGTCGAATAATGTTGATTTGGAAAATGGGGATATTATTCCGTGTAAGAGGAAATTTAATCCGTTCAATAAGGTGATGACGATTGGGACAGGTTTTCCGGACTTTGTTTGTTTTTCTCGACGTGGAGATTTGTTCAAGGTGATTGGGATTGAGGTTAAGATGAATGGGAATTTGTCGAGGGTGGAAAAAGAGAAATGCAGGTTTTATTTGGAGAAGAAAGTTTTTGGCGAGATTTTGGTTGCGTCGAAGAAGAAGGATGGGCGGAATGTTTCGGTTGAGTATGTTGATGTTGGCGAGATTTTGGCGAGGATGAGATAGTTATTTAAATTTGGTTGTGCGAGTATTTTTATGAGTGGGATTCATCATATAAGTCGACGAAAAAGGATTCATTCTAAACTTGAGATGTATCCGCATCCGAACAAGTGGATTAAATTTCTTGATAGGTTTTTGATTATCGTCGCTGTGATTGGGCCGTTGATGGCGTTACCTCAGGTTTTGCAGATTTATCTTTTTAAGAATGCTACTGGGGTTTCGGCTTTGTCTTTTGGGCTTTTTGCTTTTTTTGATATTCCATGGATTTTGTATGGTTTTGTTCATAGGGAGAAGCCGATTATTATTGGGTATTCTCTTTGGCTTGTAATTAATGTTGTGATTGTTGTCGGGGCATTGATATATTAAAATGACGCGGTGGATTGTTTTGATTTTGCTGGTGATTGGATTTGTTTCGGTGGTTGATGTTAAGTCTGATTGTCCACGACGCTGTTTGCGTCGGGGCGGGAGAAGGTAGATGGGAGGTGAGGGGCGTTTTGTTGTTTTTATCTGCTTGTTTGTTTTTCTTATTTCTTTTGTAAGAGGGATTGATGTTAAGTTTGATTGCCCGAGTTCTGTTTTTGTCGACGAGGAATTTGAATGTTCGTTGGAGGTTTTGGATGGGAGTGGAGTTTACGATGTGAAGGTTGAGTTTGATTCTGAGCGGGATTCTGTTTTGAAAATTTGGGATGAGAAAAATGGAAAGTGGTTGTCGGGATATTATTATTTGACGGAGTTTGTCGAGGATGAAGCTAATGTGAAGTTGAAAGTTTCTAAAGTTGGAAAATACGACGGGGTTTTGAAGTTGAGGCAGGGTGAGAAGCGGGAGGTTTTTGATATTGATAGAGTTGTCGTGAAGGCTTCGAAAATTTTGGATGATGATTTGATTGAAGATAGCGGGGAAGTTTTGGATGGTGAAGATGAGGTGATTATTTTGGGTGATGTCGTCGAGGATGTTGTTTTGGGTGAGAAGGTTATTTATGAGTCGAAGGATTCGAGGGTTGTTGATAAATTGGTTTATGGGTTTGCTGTTTTTTTGATTTTTGTGATTGGAGTTTTGGTTTGGGAGAGAAGGTGATGGGGGTATGTTTGTAAGCAAACATGGGGATACAGCGACGCTGTGGTGATATGAGAAATTTCGTTTTTCAAGGTGATAATCGCTTCGCGATTGGGACTTGGTGGATTGGATGTAATTTTGTAATGGTAATGAATAGGAAAGCTTAAATAGATTGAGATTGTTGAATTGGGATGGCTGGTAAACATTATATGGCTACAACAGAAGTTGAGAAAATGAATCTTAGTAGGGGAACTCCAATAACTATTGTCTGCGAAGATAGAGCTGTTAAGGAAGATGATGTGGGAAGATTAAATAAGGATGAACAAAGAGGATACTATGGATGATTTAGAACATTATCTAATAATGAGGCAAGGGTTGCAATATATTACCGTCGAACTTATTCTATGAGTTCATTAGCTCCGATTACTAAGGTTTCTGGAATTTTAGAAATTATTGTTGAGCCATAAGGTTTAAAGAATAAATTTATTGGTAAATAATTTTATAAATACTTCTTATCTTCTTGATTTGTGGTAGGAAAAATTTTGGTAGGTGTGATTGGAAAGAATTAAAAGGGGTTTTTGTTTCTTTGGTTTATGGTTCGGGCGATAATGATTGTTGAGATTGCTGGGCGACCGGCGGAGTATTTGAAGGGCGCGTTGGCGGAGCATATTGGAGTTTTGAACAAAGTTAATGATATAAAAGTTCATTCGATAAAGATGAGCGAGCCGAGGGAGATTAAGGATTCTGAGGGGATGTTGACTTGTTTTGCCGAGGCTGATTTTGAGACGACGACTTTTGCGAGGTTGAGTGAGACGATGTTTGATTTTATGCCGTCGTCGGTTGAAGTTGTTGAGCCGGTTAATGTTACGATGAGTATGACTGAGGCGACTGATTTGTTGAATAATATTTCTGGGCGGATGCATCGGTATGACGAGATTGCGAAAGTTGCGGGCGAGAGGTTGAGGCAGATGATTGAAAGAGAGAAGGAACTTATTGCGATAATTGAAAGCGGGAAGAAGGCAAATGTAAAAATGGAAAGCGGTGAGAAGAAAGTTGCGAAAAAGAAGATTGCGAAAAAGAAATCTAAGAAAAAATAATTATGAATTTACTAGTCCGCCTCTGATTCGTTTGCTGTATTTTTCTGATGTTTCTTTAATTTTCTCGTCGGGGGTTTGTGGTTTTACTTTTTTTTGTTTTTTGTAAAGATAATAACCGCCTCCGGCAAGCGCGATGAAAATTATTATTGCGATTAGCCAGCCGTAGCCGAAACCGTTCTCATTTTGCGCTGTTGATTGACAGGCGCCTATGCAACAATATTCATTGTTTTTTGTGAAGAATGCTTTTCCGTCACAGATTTCGTCGGTAGTGCAGGACGTTCCATTTTTTTCTTCGCAGGTTTCTTCTGAGATTTGGAAATCTTCCTGTGTGCTTCCTTGGGGTAAAACGAATAAACTCATTGGGATTTGAAGTGTGTTTTTCTTGTTATATTGAATGTATGTGATGTTTATGTTGCCGTTAAAATAACCGGGAGTTTGTGGGGCAAGATTCAGTGTTAAATTGTAAACTTCTCTCGCTGATATATTTCTTATTGGTTCAGCTTTGATAAATGATTGGTCTAGTATTATGCTAATGTTTGTTATCGATTCGTTGCCAAAATTAAAGAGTTGTATTATTTCTTGTGATTTATTTCCTATAAAAAGTTCAGCGAAGAGTAATTTTGGATTTGGTTTTAGGTCGAGTTGCTGTTTGACTTGGAATGTTCCATTCGCTGAAGGATAAATTATCGGGATTAAGAAATTTTTGTATGATGATATCTCGACGATTGAAAAAATTTTGGTCGGAATAAATATGATTTCTTCGGTTTTTAGTGGCGGGATTGATATTATATCTTTGTTGAATGTCGCATTTATCGTCGATGTTCCTTTGTTTGTTAATTCTATTTTTGGGGTTTGGGTCGTGAATATGAAGCCGGGTTTAATTGATAATATCTGAGTTTGATTTGTTGTGTCTTGAACTGTGAAATTTTGCTGGATTGTTTCTGAATTAAGTTCGTCTGATTCTTTGAATAATATATTTTTTATTTTTATTGTGAAATTTCCGGAGCGAGTTGTATAGATGTAGAGATAATATGTGTTGTTGTAAAATGTGATGTCGTGCTCGAAGAAAACTGGTTTTCTGCCTTCGAGGAATGTGATATCTGTTGTTTCTATTTGTCTTGTGAATGTTCCTTGAGATGTTACCGTCGCTAAAATTGTTTCGCCAGGTTGGATTTGGTCGTATTGGAAATTTAAAACTGGTGTGGCTGATATTAAAGATAGAAAATAGAAAATAGAAAATAGAAAATAGAATTGTTTCATATTAACGAGACATTTCTTTTAGCTTTTTGAAAGTTTCTGACATTGAATCGTCTTGGAGTTGTTGCGGTCGTTTTACTGGGGCGACTGGTGGGTATTGTCTTCTTATCGGCGGGAAACCGGGACGTGGTGGCATTCCTGGTCTTCCTCGTGACGAGGAACTTTTTGGTCCTCCATCTTTTTTGAATCTGGTTTTAATTCTAAACCATAATAATTTTAGTTTATCTCGAAAAATATATGCTATTGCGGCGAGAACTGCTATAATTAGAATAATCAAAATCCATATCCACCACGACGAACTTTCTGGTGTTATTTTTGTTCTGCAACAAATTTGCGGGGCGTTGCATGAATATGTCGTTAGTGGTTCTTGAAATTCTGAGCATTGGTCCATACATGTGTAAAAGTTTTTTTCGCATTCGGTTTCCTGTGATTTTAATTTGCATTCGCCAGTGCAACATTGAGTTATATCTGTGGCTTTTCTTGAATTACCGACGCAGACCTCGGTTGTTAGACATTCTCTTCCGTTGTATTCGGAACAGGATTTTAGATTTTCGCTTGTGCAACAGGTAGTTGATAGTGATGGGCAAAAATAATTGTTGCCGACATTTTCACTGGCTGGGCAATCCGCAGATGGAATGCAGAAGTAGTTTGCTTCGGAACAGTATGTTGTTGTGCTACCTTCAGTTGATGTTCGTCCGCTTCTGCCAGTTAGTGCCCAAAGAGATACGGCCGTTTCTTTAACTGAGTTTTGCCAGCAACCATTTGTACTTTGAGAAAATAATAACCAATCCCTTGCTTTTGTAATTTGTTCTGATGATGAACTACCGAGGGCAATGAGTGCTATCGATGTATCGTAATATTTGTTGTATGCCGAAGTTGGCGCTTCCCAATAATTTCCTAATTTTTGGTCAGTGACTAATTGGGTTGCGTAATCTTCGTAATTTGTTAGCATGTAGATGAATGCTTCTGGGAGATATTGTTTGTTTGTGTCTGACATTGCGATGACATATGGGATGAAATCTTCGACGTTGTGACCAGTTTTTAGCAGTGCTAACGTTGCCCATATTGTTGCTTCGTAATCGCATGAATTTTTGCCAAAACATTTTGATTTAATATTTAGTTTGATTGAGCCGAATGCTGGTTCTGATTCTGTGCCTTCGAGGACATATATCATCGGTGAATTTTTATTTTTGTAAATTAGGTTTGCGATGAATGCCTGGTTGCATTCAATTGAGAATTCTTTTTCGTAGCAATCTGGAGTGACTTGGAGCCAGAAGTTTGATTGAGCGCGAGTCAAACATTCACCTGCGTTTTTGTCGATTTTTTTATTTGCTCCTATGTTGATTATGTAGTCGCTTGATTCGTAGCCGATGTGACATTCTGTTGCGACATTTGAATCTTGTTGTAAATACCAGATTAAATTCGTTGGAGTTTTTTCTTGATTAAGCAACCATGACTCTGCGGATTGTGTATCTTCGCCGGCGTGCTGCATTGCGAGAATTGCGAGAGATGTATCATGGATGTTCCCCCAGTTGTCTGAGGTTTCTCGTTTTTTTAATTCGGCGACGCAGTTGTTAAAGATATTGTCTGGGGTTGCGAGAATTGTGAGTGCGATTTCCTGAGTTGTGAGTCCTGAGCAATCTCCTGCTTTTTCTTCGAGACAGGTGAATCCGTTTTCTATTTTGTCGGGATTTTGTTGCTGAGTGACTGATGTGCTGTTTGTTTCGTTTGCGGCGATTGTTAGTGTTATCGAGAACAATAGTAATATTAGGACGAGGAATACACCAGTTTTTTTCATGGATTAGTTAGGAGTGGGTTGTTTATAAATTTACGGATGATTTAGGGTGCTATGCTTGTAGACGGAAAATCGAGATTTTTCGGTAGAACAAAAAGCTTTATTTTTTGGTAGAATGACTTCGTTGATAGATGTTATGGGAAAGTTTAAGTATTTTTAATTCTTAATTTGTTATGGAAAATTTTTATTTTGATATTGAGACGACGGGGCACGCTTTGCGTGGTGTTCGCTTTTCGCTATTCGCTGTTCGGGCCGAATTTAAATTGAGGAGGGTTTTTTATGGGGAATTTTTATCTTGATATTGAGACGACGGGGTTGGACTCGGATGTGAATGAGATTGTGACGATTCAGTATCAGGAGTTAGATAGGCGGACTGGTTTGGCTATTGGGGAGTTGATTATTTTGAAGGCGTGGGAGAGTTCGGAGAAGGGGATTATCGAGAGGTTTTTGAGAGAGACAAGTTTTCTTGATGCTTATGATTTTAGTTTTGTGCCGGTCGGGTATAATTTGACTTTTGAGCATAATTTTTTGAAGAGGCGGGCGGAGATTCATGGGTTGCTTGAGATTGATATTTTGTCGAAGCCGTTTATCGATTTGAGAGTTATTGGAGTTTTGATGAAGGGAGGGGAGTTCAAGGGTTCAGGGTTGAATAAGATTACTGGGAAAGACAGGGACGGGATGATGGTGCCGATTTGGTTTGACCACGGGGATTATGATAAAATTGTTGAGTATGTTGAGATGGAGGCGAGAGAGTTTTTGAAGTTTTGTTCTTGGTTGTATAAGAGGATGCCTTTACTTTTTGAAGAATGGTTATCTGGGCTTTATGAGAATTAGCAGGATGCAAAGGATTTTTGTTTGGGCAATGTGACTTGTGTAACTGAAGGAAGGGGCACGCGGATTTGCGCGGGATTGGATGGATTGACGCGGTAAGCACACGGATGAACACGGAGGATTTAACTGGACACTATTTCAAATATCGTCTAAACGATAACTAAAACAGCAACGGCGTAAAATAAACTTCAATAAAAGCCGAAACCAACAAAATTCCAATAGCAATAATTATCATCAGCAACGAATCCTGCAAAATTCTCCACATTCCCTCTCCCTTCAAATCTTTTCTAATAACAGCGACGGAAATAATTCCTCCAGCTAAAGCTCCCACAAAATATGCCCCAATCTCAGGAATTCCATGAATCATATATCTAAGAATCCCAATTGGCAAACCCACGACATTCCCCTTTGTAAAAATCCCAATAGCTGCCGCAATCACCGAAGCATTCCAAACCAAAATAAAAATAGCCCCAGCCCCAAACGCCAACGAAAATAAAATTGTAAAAATCAAAACATAAATATTATTAGAAAAAATATTTAAAATAGCAGTTGTCCCCGTTGCTGCTCCAGTCGCAATAGGAATCCCATGCTGTTCAAGACAGGCACTATAATGAGACGGACTATTAATCGCACAAAAAGTTTTTATCTGAAAATTAAAATTTTGTCCTGCTGAATCTGGCAAAACAATATACCAAAATGAAAACGCTATAACAAATCCAAGAAACAGCCACATCAATGCCCGAAGCGCCTTCGAATGTTCCTTAATTAATTGTCCCGAATCGCTAATCTCAATATCTTTCCCTTCTTCTAACTTAATAATATAATACATAAATGGCAAACAACAAACTACAGTAAAAATCACAATCAACAATCCCGACCCCTCTTTCAAAATAGAATCCTTTCCAAAAACAAACATCACTAATAACAACGCAACCGACGCATAAAACAATCCAACAAAAAACATTTCCCACGGACGCCTTTCCGCCCTCTTTGGTTTCATCAGCATCTCTATCATACCAAATAAACAACAACAACATATATAAATTATTGGTTAAATATTTATACCAACCAGATTTTAAATTATATGAAAAAAGAGAAAACACAATTAAGACAATTCAGTAAAATTCTCGACGATATTAAATCAATAAAAATTCAAGGAGCCGAAAATGTTGCTAAAGCTGGTATTAAAGCATTCCTCTTGATTCCAACAAAACAATCAGCAAAAAAAATTCTCAAGACAAGACCAACAGAACCGCTAATGCAAAACGCGATAAAACTTTTATTAAAATCAAAACGTCCATATTTGACAGCAAAAAAATTTCTATCAGACTTAAAAAAATCTCACGACAAAATTTCAAAAAAAGGAACACAATTAATCAAGAACAACATGAACATATACACTCATTGCCATTCCTCGACAGTAATCGATATCCTGAAATACGCGAAGAAAAAAAGAAAAAAAAATTTCGTCGTCTACACAACCGAAGTTGAACCATTACTCCAAGGACGACAAACAGCAAAAGATTTGGCAAAAGCAGGAATAAAAGTCATAATCACCCCTGACTTCGCCGCTGAACAATCCCTGCAAAAATGCGACTTATTCCTTTTCGGCGCCGATGCTATAACAAAAAAATATTTAGCAAATAAAATTGGAACAAGTACCTTAGTAAGATTAGCGAAACTCCACAACATCCCAAGATACACCTGCGCCGTCTCACAAAAATTCACAAACAAAATAAAAATTGAAAAACGAAACGGAAAAGAAGTTTGGGACGAACGAAACAAAAAAATCCAAATCATTAATCCCGCCTTTGACAAAACAAAATTAAAAGACATCTCAGGAATAATCTCAGAATTCGGAATTCTAACCCCAAAACAATTCATCAAAAAAACAAGGAAACTTTAATAAACTTACTCATATCAATAAAGAAATGAATTCACAAAAAATGCCAAAATTATTAAAAATTTTTGCATATGCAAATTATATAGGAGGAACAATAGGAATTTTATTTTCTATTTTCTTATTTTCCAGTCAAAGTTTAAGGAGTTCCCTGACTAAATTAAAATTTAGTTATCTATTCATAAATAATATTTATCTAATAGGAATAGTAATAATTTTATTATCTATTTTATCTTTTTTCATAGCAAAGGGAATTTTTAGAAAAAAAATATGGGCTAAAAACATATTAATATTAGAATATATATTTTCCTTAATACTCTTTTTAATATCAACCTCAATACCGTTCTCCGTCGGGAAAATAGGAATGTCGCTTATCTACGGATATATTATTTATTATCTTATTTTAAACAAAAATGTAAAAGATTTCTTTTCTATGCAACCTTCAAAATCTTCCTCAAAATAGAAGAAAAAACAAGAGAGGTTAAAATATAAAACCAGAACCAAGATAAAAATCCAAGAAATTTAATATCAAGGATAGAAAAATAATCAACAAACCATCTAAACAATAAAATAAAGGGTACAATGGTATAAACAACCGACCCCATAGAAATTTTCATCATCTCTCCCATAAATCCCATACTTTCTTTATTTAACTCTAAAATTTTTTGAGGATGATCTCTGTATTCTTTCATCTCTTTTTGTATTTCTTTTTGTCTCTTTTTCATTTCACTTAACGTCTTTTGATCAGTCCCATATTTCTGAACCAAAGTTGTAATAATACTCAAAACAAAAGTAATAAAAGCCATCCCCCAAAAAACATTCCAATTCAAAATTGCGCCCAACGTTGGATCAAAAATAGAATGAAAAAAAAGCGCAACACTAGGAATTTTGGTCCAACTATATGCAATACCCATGGCGACCAAAAACACTAAAAAAATCCATCTCTTTTTCATCCCATCACCCCAGTCAATGTCATACAACCAACAACAAAAATTTCTTTTTAAATTTGCCTATTTAATATCCTTATCAGAAACATAACCAATAACACCATTAATCATCTTCCCAATTTCATCTAACTCTTTCAATAAATTATCTAACTCATCTTTAGAAATATATTTCAATTTCTCAGCTGCAAACAATTCACTTTCAACTTCTTTACAACTTCCCATGGCATTATGTAAAAATTGAATATAATCTTTACTTGTTCTCCTGCCACAACCCTCAGCGATATTCGCAGAGATACTAACAACTGCCCTTCTGAGTTGTGAACTCAATCCCCAATTCTCTTCTCTAGGAAACGCCCTAATAATTTCATAAACCAAAGGAATCAAATCAATCGCCCTCTTCCAAACATCAAGTTTCTTATAATCCCACATAAAAAATATACTAAGCTAAAATACTTAAAGTTTCTCAAATCGGGCGAAGCCCCACTACCAACTAAAAACTACCCACTACCAACTAAACTATGCCCCAAAAAATCCCTTCAATGCCGGGTTCATATCAACCGCATGCTGCTGCGCAATATTCTGATATAACTGATACAAAATCATAATCGCCAAAAGAATCGCCGTCCCACCAACCAAAGCACCAAGCAAATTCGCCACCGACGCCAAAAGTCCAATCGCAGCCCCGCCCATCACTGTCAATGGCGTTACATATCTTTTCAAAATCGATTCCAAAACCCTCTCATCTTTTCTAAACCCAGGCATGCTCATCCCAGAATTAACAATTTTATTCGCTTGGCTCCTCGCATCCATCCCCGAAGTCCCAACCCAAAAGAAAGAAAATACAATAGAAAACAAAGTATAAAATAAAATATGAACCAAGGCTTGCCCAGCATAAATCCATCTAAAACTCCCAGTAATAATAGTTTCCAAAATAGGAGTCGAATGAACCCAAAAAGATATCCCGGAAATAGCTTGCCCATTAGAACTAAATCCTCCAAGAAAAGTCGCATGCCCCAACCAATTCTGCAGCAGCGACGCAAACAACTGTAAATTAGCAACCAATGCCGAAACCAAAATCACCGGAATAACACCCGCATAAAAAAATTGCAACGGCCACTTAACAGAATGCCCGCGAATCCTATCAAAAGCCAACGGAATCTCAACCTTTAAACTCTGCGCAAACACAACCACCAAAAATAAAACAGCAGTAACAACAATCGGAAATAAATTTCTTAAAACCTCAGTTCCCGTCCCACCCCCACCAGAAATAATTGCAGCAACAATAGCCAAAACTTTCCCAGTCGCCTCAAAAGAACCAGTTGGTCCGATAAACTGAAACAATTGAGCAAACAATCTCCAGCCAATTCCCGCCGCAATAAACAAACTAACTCCAGAACCAAAGCCCCATTTCTGCACAACCTCGTCCATAAAAATAATCAAAAATCCCCCAAGACATAATTGAAAAATCACAAGCCCAGCGAATCCAGGGTCAGCCGCAATTCCCTTCATCAAAACATAAACCATCGCCTCAAAAAGCACGAACGCGAATGCCAACAATTTCTGAACACCTTGAAAAAATTTCTTTCCCTCGTTGGTGTTTGTATCAATATCCAAAATTCCCGCCCCATTTAATAATTGCAAAATAATAGAAGCCATAACAATAGGCCCAATCCCCAGAGAAATAATCGAACCGAACGAAGTACCAAGCAAAATCGCCAAATACTCAAATCGCGACAACACACTATCCGCAATACCAAACAATGGAATATTAGAAAGAATAAAATAGCCGACCAAAATAACCAGCGTCCACTTTAACTTAACATTAAAGCTAACCTTTTTTTCCGTCGGTGCCCGAACCTCAGGCAAATTATGCAACAATCCTTGCAAACCCATCAAACACAATTACAAAATTTGTTTATAAAGTTTTGTAGAATTATTTCTTCTTAATTTTTCTTTTCGCCAAGTTCCCATCGCGAAGCGATGAACTTTCCGTCGGTCTTACCGACGAACCATCCTGTAAAGCAGAGTTATCCTTCGACAAAGCCGAAGAATTATCCATCGTCCGAAGGACGATGCGCCCCCCTGCCTTTTCCATCTTCTCAATCGCACTCACCGTCGCTGATTTTGCCATTATCTCCGCATTGAACCCATCGCCCTTCCCAAGAATTTTATGCTTCGATAAATCAATCTTATCCCCAGAATAATTATTCCTCACATCAATCAAATTAATCTTCTCATACTTTTTCTTTTCCGTCCGTCGCGATGTCGCTCCCTGCTTTCCAAAATATTGCCCCTTTTCGTCGGACATTAATGCAATTTGTTTCTTATGGTCGGCCCTCTTCCCACTTCCCGCCATTCCGGTTCCACCCTTGTTCCCATGTCCTTTATGCTTCTGTCTAAATCCCCATCCGCAAGTTTTTCCGCCTCGAATTCTCGAACTCTTCTTTCTTTTGTGAACCTTCATATGGGCACCCCTCGTTGAGATTCCATTTCTTCCAACATTGGTTTATATCTACCATAAAAAAAATCTGAAGGAACAATCTTGGCTTGCATTATAAGAAATACATTCGCCATCGCACCACCATTTTGACGAACACTATATGTAGAGAACATCATATCATCACTACCATCCCAACAAATCGTTGCCATACCATAAGCATCCCTCCCTATTACTAATTCATTCCCCCTAAAGGTTTTCCTTATTTCCAAACGACCCAACCCAAAATTTCCAATTTCCAAATCACTATCTAAACTTTTCCCGTCGCTATTCATAACATTCTCTCCACAAGTTTAACAATATCATTATGTCTGCCCAAAATTCCCTTCGGCGCCGCAACTTTTGAACTTCTCTTGAATCCCCCTCGAGGCGGATGCAAAAAATAAACCCCATCTTTATCTTTCCTCTTTGCCCTCAACTCTTTTACAAAATCTTCCCCAACCTTCCCATAAGCGACCATATATCTCACAGCCCGAACCATTCCTATCCTAATGCCATCATCTTCCCCAACTAAAATACAACTAAACTTTTTTCCCAACTTTAACCGCCCTAATGTCTCCTCGTCTTTCTTTTTATTCCTCGCCTGCCCAGCAATCCTCACAACCAATATCATTTCAGAGTCCCCCAAAATTTCTCAAGTCTCCACAAGTGAAGCGACCGACTACCGAATACCAACCACCCAGAATATAAAATCTCTAATTTCATATTCGCATCTCCCCAATTTTATTTAAAGCAACCATCAACGCCTTCGCCGCGTTAAATGTCGTCCTGATTTTCCCCTCAGTCTGACTATAAACATCTTTAATCCCAGCCAGTTTCAAAATTTTTTTCATCTCATTCCCGACAACCAATCCGGTTCCCTGAGGCGCCGGCATTAATCTAATAACAACAGACGAGCATTTTCCCTCGACAGCCAAAGGAATACTATGTTCCTCGTCGCACGAACAATTATAACTCGCACACCCTCTCGGAATTTTAACGATGCCCAACTTCGCTTTCCTAACCGCTTTCTCCTTCGCCGGCAAAGTTTCAGCCGCCCGTCCATAACCAAGCCCGATATGTCCATGCCCGTCGCCGACAACAGCCATCACTCCAAAAGTCAAAACATTTCCCTCCTGAGTTTTTTTCTGCGTCTGTCTGAATGCCCTCCTCTTTCCTCCGCCAAACTTTCCCTTCGCCTGCCCAATAAATAAAGTATCAACCATCAAGCCAGGAACCAATAAATCAACAATCTCCGGCTCCATAATTTTTTTACCTTCCCGCAAAACTTCATCAATATCTTTGATTTTCCCCGCTCTGACTTTTCGTCCAAGTTCAGTCCTCGGCACCCACCTGTCCAACTTATCTTTATCCTCTCTCGCAAATCTTTCTTCCCTCGTCTCTCGCCTAAACTCACTCCTCTCTTCAACTCGTGCCTTCGCATCAAATTCTTTTGACACCTTTTCCTCCTCGGCTTTCTCCTTCGCATCAACTATCTTAGTCATTTCTTCCAATTGCTTCTCAACATTTTCTTCAACTTTTCTCTCAGTCATTTTTCATCTTCTCCCTAACTTTAATTATAACATTTTTAACATCATCTTTCAAATGCTCACCCATTAATCTCTCCTCTGACGGAAACGCTTTTTCATCAACCGAAATATCAAGCCCGCCATCAACTAATCCTTTAACAACAGCAAAAACCCTCGCCCCATTAATCGTCCTCGCCATCCCCAAATCAACAATGTATTTGTCGGCGACCTGCGACCTGCGACCTGCGACCTGCTTTTTTATTTGCTTTGCAAATAAGAAACCCGTGAGGTATCCAGCCGGAATAGATTTCAAACTCCCAATTCTTTTCTCATTCCACCCATTTTTCAACAATTCCTTCGAACTAACAGTCATAACAATTTTATCTTGTGCCTCATTACTTTCAACCGCCTGCACAATAAAATATTTATTCGTTCTCCTAATTACAATTCTCGGCAGCCCGCTCTTCAATAGTCCCAATCTCAACTTATAATCAGTCCGCCCTTCTCTTCTCCTTCGTTTTAATGTTCTTTTCGCCACAATTATTCCTCCAAACTCTCCTTTAAGTGTCTTTTGCTCTTAAACTTTCGAGCCCGAATTTCTTTTCTAATTTCTCTATTTTTCTCCCTATCAATTTTTCCACTTCTCACCATTCCTCTCGCAAACTTCCTCAACTTTCTCGTGATTATCACATAGTCCGTTTTTTTATCGCTAACTTTTCCCTTAACTTTCCCGACTCTTCTCCTATGTCGCCTTCTAACAATCTTCTTTCGCCCTTTGATTTCTCTAATTTGAATCACCCCAGATTTATGCAAATCAATAATATCCATTCGCGTAATCGCTTCCTTAACTTCAGATAAATTATCTTTCGCAAAAACAATCCGATTTTTCCCAACTCTCAAAACCTTCGCCGCCAACTCTTTACGCTTTGTCAGATTCATTTCCCACCTTATATCTATTTAAAATTTTTATTCCCATTTCTTTCGCCTTCGCAATAATCTCGTTTCGTTTTTTCTTCCCAACGGCACCGACTACAATCCCATTTTTTTTATCAACCTCAGAAAGCCCACTAATATTCATAACTCTAACACCCGAACCCTGACGCCTAACATCTTTCGGAGCACCCCATCCAATCTTCGGTCTTTGCGCCTGTCCCCTCCTATTCAATCTAATCTTATTATGTCTCCCATTCGCCGACCTCCACTTCCGCAACTTCTTCACTGTTCTCCCGAGTTTAATCTCCTTATGCCAATCCTTTCTCAAAAATTTCGGCTTCTTTCTTTCCATCTTAAATATTCTTGTAAGGTTTTTTAGTTATGTAAATCCCATCCTGAAAAACTCGCCTATCTCTCCCAACCAGCCTTGTCGCTTTCTCTAAGTTCGCCGCAGTCTGCCCCGCCGCCTCAATATCACCCGAACTAACTTCAATCTTATTCCCCTTCACGTCAACCTTAACTCCAGCCATAATTCGCGCAACTCTTTCCTTGACTCGCCCCAAAAAAGATTTAATCACAACTTTATCCTCGATAACTTTCACGTTCATCGGGAAATGAACATTACAAATCTCCAACTCGTAAACAAAATCCTCACCAATACCCTTAATCATATTTTTCAAATGCGCCCAAATCGTCCCAATCATCTTCGACTCCCGACGCGTCGCTCCCTTAACACTCAACACAACTTTCCCATCCTTAACCCCAATCCCAACTTTCCCCTTGTCAAAATCCTTCTTTAACTCTTTCCCATTCCCCTTCACAACGATCCCATTCCCATTAACAACAACACTAACACCCCCTGGGATTTCAATAACTCTTTCTAAATCTTTGTTCATCAATAAAAATAAGCAACAACGCTTCCCCCTAAATTATTTGCAATAGCATCTTGATGGCTCATTAATCCCTTGCTCGTCGAAATCACCAACGTCCCGAAATTCCTCGACGGCAAAAATCTCCTCAAATACTTATCAATCCCATCAACCCCAACATAATACCTCGGCTTCACCGCCCGACACTCATTCAACTTCAAAATCCCGACAACAACTTTCCCATCCTCAATCTTATAATCAATATGCCCACACGTCTTCATTATTTCAAGCAATCTCACCAAAACTTTCGAACTCCGTCTAATCACAACCTCTCTCTTCTCAATCCGCTTTGCATTCATAATCTGGTTCAACCCATCTGCAACAACATCCTGGCTCATCTTCGGCCTCCTAAAAAATCCGTGTTAGTCCGTGTTAGTCCGTGTGCTATTTTTTTACCCAAAGAAGCCAACCTAAGTTGACCATGCATCCACGAGAAATCATGGGAGCCGAAGGCTCTCTGATTTTGCGTGGAATACTTCCAACTTCCAACTTCCAACTTCCAACTATGGAAAAGATTTATTTTTTTCATGAATATTTCTTGAACCCCAATTCAACGGCCAACTCTCTAAAACAATGTCGGCACAAATTTAAATTATAACTTGATATATGAGCCCCCGTCCGCCCACAAACTTCACACTTATTAACAGCAATCCCAAACGCCCTCGCCTTCGGCTTATTATGTTTCAAAAATTTCTTCAACACCGCTGGCTTACTTCTCAACTGCCTCGTTATCTTTCTCCAATCACTCGATGTCATATTCTATCTCCCTTAAACCAATTTAGCAAAAGTCCGTGCCAGTCCATGTTCGTCCATGGTTTATTTTCAATCCCCATCTTCTCCCTCCGAACCTTTCTTCACTTTCCTCAAAATCTCCGTCCCAAATTTATTAATAACATAATCCTCAATTTCCTTCCGGCTCACAACCGACCTTCGCACCTTTCCCCTTTTAACTTTTTTCTTCTCAACCGATTTCCCCGCTCTCGTAAAAACAACTGTCACCTCAAATCCCATAATTCCAACCTCACGAATATATTCAACACCCGGAATCTCAATATACTCACGAATTCCAAACGAAAAACAATTATCCTGAATTTGCTTCTCTTTCAAAACATTGTCAATCGCCGGCAACAACTTCTTCACCATCTCTAATGCATCATTACCCCTAATCGTCACCTTCGCACCAACTTCAAGCCCCGGTCTAACATTCCACGACGGAATTCTTTTCGTTGCCTTAACCTTAATCGGCCTTTTCCCAGAAATTTTCTCCAGCAAAATCACTCCACTATTCAATTTATCCTCAACTCCGCCAATATTCAAAATAACTTTCTCTAACTTTATTTCCCTCATCTTATTCTCCATTAACAATTTACTATTCACCATTATCCAATCACCAAGACAGTTTTGTAAGGCAGCCTTACAGTCTTGTCCTTCAATTTAATTTCATAATCCCGTCCACGAACCAAATCTTCAAATCCAACCAACTCGCCTTTTTCCCCAGCATGCTTTCCCAAAATAATTTCAACTTTCGCTCCCTTTTGCAACGGCAAAATTTTCACAATTTTCTTTTCTTTAGTATTTAAAATAATAGAATCACCGACGGAAAACCTTTCTTTGCTCAAAAAATTCTGTCCATCATCCAAGTTCATTTGAACCTTATTTTTCCCTAAAATTTTCTTCCCCGAAATTTTCACAATTTTCTCACCAGCTTCCTTCTCTGATATTTCATTCAATCTAAATTTCCCATTAACAATTTGTAATCTATAATTCAACTCAACTTTATCGGGCTCACCAGAGTCATCCCTTGAGGATAAATTCAAAGCGTCAAACACCTGAACCGGGAAGTTCTCATCCTTTCGGATAACATTATTAACCTTAACCATTCCATTAATCGTCATGTATTTCGCCTCCTTCCTTGTTTCAATAATTTTCAAAACATCCCTTAACAAAAACAACAAGCTAATTCCCTTCGATGTCGCATGACTTGGCACGGCTACAAATCTCTTTCTCTTACCTTTCCTCGGAATCGGCCACGATGTCGGCATTTCAGTTTTCTTTATGTGCATTTTTCTCCTCCTTATTTATTTTTTTAACATCTTTCTTTTTAATTGAAGCAGTCCCTGATGCAGTTGAACCATTCTTCGGCTTCGCCAAAGAACCACCCTCAGTTTTCAGCTGAGAACCATCCGCAATCTTCGATTGTGAACCACCTTTCTTTATTCGTCTATTATCATTATCATTTAATACCACAATTTTCACATTCGACGGATGAAACCATGTTTCAACTTTTTCTCCTCCCGTCTTCACCCTCTGCAATCCATCAATTTGAATCCGACAATTCTTAACATCAACCTTCCCGACCTTTCCCTGCTTCCCGCTAAACTTCCCCCTCATAACTTTAACTTCATCCCCCTTCCGGACTTCGATACTTCTAACTCCATTTTTTTCCCTTAACTTTTTATCCAACATCGCCCCCATCAATTTCCGCCTAATATGATTCGGCGCATTCGCCAAAAACTTTCTCTGCTTCCTCGGCTTCACGCTCGCATTCCACGATTTATTAAATTTCGATTTCATCAATAAACACTCCCCGCAATTTTAGCGACTTCCTTCCATCTTTCCTGAACTTCTCTCGCAACCGCGCCCTTAATCTGCGTCCCCTTCGGATTCCCTTTCTCGTCCTTAAACAACGCAACCGCATTATCCGAAAAACAAACTCTCTCGCCAGTATTTCTTCGCCACGGCTTTTTCTGTCGAACAACAACAGCGTCGAAAACTTCGCCCTTCATCTTTGGGTCGCCCTTCCTCACCGAAACTTTCACCCAGTCCGCAACTTTTGCGTAACCCATTCTCCCCTTCGATGTCTTCCCGTGCTTCACCCCTACAAGTTTCACAATCCTCGCCCCACTATTATCACACGCATTCAACAAACTTCCAAGGTTCAAACCCCTCGTCACCCGCCCGCTAATCGCTTTCATTTTTTCTTCTCCATTTTAAATTTTTTATCCCAATTTTATTAAAAGTAGTATCGGACTGTTCTTCAAAACTACTAACAATTTCTCTATCACTTGGCAAGCCGCCCCATCTATCTCCATAGCCCATATCAGAATCAAGTCTTAATCTATATTCACGACCTACCCTAATCGCCCTCATTCTTTTCCCTCCATTTTTTTAACAACTCCACTAACGACAAAATGAATCATCTTCGAAATCGGACGCGTCTCAGAAATCTGAATCAAATCACCGACGGAAACTTCATCTTTCATACA
>Ga0268277_1000352_pt1 | contig 38083 bp, 43 predicted proteins | sample saktaG_5_FD_190132 | JGI IMG/M metagenome (GOLD analysis project Ga0268277, IMG submission 190132) | Saline water microbial communities from Sakinaw Lake, British Columbia, Canada - sak_2010_1_5_50m | ecosystem: Environmental > Aquatic > Non-marine Saline and Alkaline > Saline ... | reverse complement strand
CCAAACTTTTAAGCCAAACTGGATTTAAAATAATAAATTCAAAAACTATTTCTAATACCAGTTACCCCATTTATAATAAGATAATCTCGATCCTTGGCTTGGGCGGACAAATTCTCTTGGCTGCAGAAAAAATACAATGAAAACTATCTGTGTTTACAATATTGGCGTCGGCAATACTGATCTTCTGGCAAAAAAGATCTCTTTTTGGCAAGATCAGGATATTAAAGTTAAAATGGTCTGCCCTTTTTTTCTTGTCAGTGATTTTAAAAGACTGGTACAAAAAGTTGAATATATTAGTATCCCCTTTTGCAAGAATCCTAAAAGTAAATTAGCTCTGATACCAGAACTGCTCAAGCGTTCTTTCTTAGTAATTTTCTACCTTCCTAAGATAATTAAAAACACTGACGTTATTTATTCTATTTCCTCAGTTTTAGACGAACTTTTACTGCCCTTTTTTATAAGAATCTTTAATAAAAGAATTGTTTGGACGGCTTTATTTGAAAACCAAGTTATTTTCAGAAAACCCGGGAATCTACTTATCCGGGGCCTATCTTTCACTTTTTACAAGATAAGTCTATTACTCTTGAAAAGAACTGACAAAATCTTTGTCATCTCTGAAGATTTAAAAACCTTCCTTATTAAACAAAATTTTGAAGAAAAAAAATTGATCTTAACAGGAAACGCCATTGATAAAGATCATATAAAAATAGCTTTGACCCACAAGCAAGACTGGGCCGATGCTTTGTTCTTGGGAAGAATCAGCCAAAATAAAGGAATTTTTGACCTGATTGATATTTGTCAAAAAGTAAAAGAAAAATATCCGAACTTCACCTTATGGATTGTCGGCTCTGGCGACCAAAATACTGAAAATGAATTTAAAAAAGCAATTGACATTTTTTCTTTAAACAAAAATATCAGGCTTTTTGGTTATGTCTCCGGCCTCCAAAAATTTTTGTTTCTAACCGGCTGTAAAGTTTTTGTTTTTCCAAGTTATCAAGAAAGTTTTGGCGTTGCCCTGTTAGAAGCCGTGGCTAGTGGCCGCAAAGCTATTGCTTATGACCTGCCTGCTTATAAACAAATCTATCTTAATAACGAGATTATAACCGTCCCGGCTGGCGATACCGATGCTTTTTCAAAAAAATTGATTGAGATTTTAGACAAGAAAGATTTTAATAATCCGATCGGTTCAATTCTTTTGAATTCAGAAAAATATAGCTATGAAAGAATCGCCAAGCTTGAATCAGACAACTTCGAAAAATAAACTTCTCTTTATTAACAAATTAACAATTAAAATTATTTAATAAAAAATGGATTTAAAAAGTTTCTTTTCTAAAATTGAAAGATATAAGATACCGGCGACAATCTTATTTCGCAGCATCGAACTTAAGCTTTTAAAACAAAGGCTTAATTATCTTTTTGAATCCCATGGACCAATTCTTGATCTTGGTTGTGGCGAAGGCACGGCAACTTCAACAATTTTTGAAAAGCCAATTGATTATGGCTTAGATATTGATGAACTTACAATTAAACAGGCTGAGAAAAGCGGTATTTACAAAAAAGTTATTCTTGCTGATGCCGGAAAAATTCCCTTGCCAAATAATTCCCTAGGACTAATATTTTGTAATTGTTCTCTTGAACATATGGAAAATCTTGATTCTGTTTTAAAAGATGTTTCCAGAACCCTTGTTAATGATGGTCTGTTTGTTTTCACCACTCCAAGCCATAATTTTAAAAACTATAGTCTCCTCGGCTCACTAAACTTAAACTCACTAGCAAAAATCTATGGAAACTTCAGAGATAAAAGGCAGCATCATTATCACAGCCACTCTCTTGAAAATTGGTCTTTAATTCTAGAAAAATTCAACTTAAAAGTAACTGACGGTTATTATTACCTTGATAAAAGAGTTTTGGAATTCTGGGACCTTTTATTGCTTCTGTATTTCCCCTTTTCACTGCTGATAAAACTGAATCCAAAATTCGAAACTCTAGTTGATAAGACTTATTCTGGTTTTATCTATAAGATATTCTTCAGGAATAAAATATATCAAGAATTTCTTAATTCAAAAGTTAGTGGGCCAGACGGAGGCGCTGTTTGCGTCATAGCTAAAAATGAACTTAAATAAGAAACAACGAAAATATCTCAGGAAATACCTTGACAAAAAAACTGTTGAAGAAGTTGCTTTTGATTTGAAAATTCCTGTAGAAGAAATAACAAAATATCTTAGCCAAGGGCATAAGAATTCTCTTCAAAACTCTTTAGAAAAAAAGATTTTAGATTTTAATTTTTGGGAGTGGCTTTATAAAAACCGCCTGATAATTATTCTTTTAATCAGCTTGGCATTCTTGGCATATTTTAATTCCATTGATAATAGCTTTGTTTCTGATGATATTGCCGCCATACCTCAAAATGAAAACTTAAATAATTTTGGTTATGTCACGGCTAATCCTCAAGCTTTTACTAGAAATCTGCTCTATTATTCGATTAATAAGGTCTGGGGTTTAAATCCCGCCCCCTATAGGTTAATCGGTATTTTATCGCATCTGGGAACGGTTTTAGTCGGCTATCTTTTAATATGGATCGTGGTTGACCCAATCAGCGCCGTCATCTCAGCCTGCTTATTTGCCGTCCACCCAATCCTAATTGAAGGAGTGGCTTGGATATCTGGAGGCCTTTATGCTCAATACAGCTTTTTTATAATCTTGGCTATTTTGTTTTATATTTTTTCAATTAAGAATAAAAGGTTTTACTTGTTTTCTTTAACCAGCATGGTTATGGCGTTATTCCTTTCAGAAAAAGCAATTGTTTTTCCTTTCATTCTTTTGGCCTTTTTTATCTTTTTTAAAGATACTTTTAAAAATTGGAAGAAATTGATTGCCCCCTTTGTCATTAGCAGTATTTGGGGTCTTTTTTATCTTTTTGCCATTCCCAAAAGAATAGTAGCTTTGCAAACACAAAGCCCCCAACCAACCGGAGATATGAATCCCCTCTTACAGATTCCGATTGCCATCAGCTCTTACTTAAAGCTTATCTTTTGGCCCGATAAACTAACTCTTTATCACTCAGAAATGGTTTTTTCAATCGGCCAATACCTGATTTCGTTATTCATTTTAGCTTTAATATTCATAATTATTTTTGTTTCTTTTAAGAAAAGATCTTTAATCTTTTTTTGGCTATCTCTATTTATAATTTCTCTACTGCCAACTCTAACCCCCCTTGGTATTTCCTGGATCGTGGCGGAAAGATATGTTTATTTGGGGACCCTGGGAATTATCGTCGCCTTTGCTATGTTGCTTAAAAAACTAGCTGAAAAAGAAAGCTTAAAAGCTGTTGTCTTTATTTTTTGCTCATTACTCACTGCTTCTCTTTTACTTAGAACTATTATTAGAAATAATGACTGGCAAGACCAAGATGCTTTATGGTTAGCTACTGCCGAAACCTCACCTTCCAGTTCCCAGAACCATAATAATTTAGGAGATCTTTACGGTCGCCAAGGAAACTATGAACAAGCCTTTGAAGAGTTTAAAAAAGCGATTGAATTAAATCCAATGTATGCTGACGCCTTTCATAATCTGGCTAATACCTACCAGCAAACCGGACAAACGGAATTAGCAATTGAAAATTATCTTAAAGCAACCGGATTCAACCCCGGTCTCTGGCAATCCTGGCAAAATCTGGCTGCTATTTACTTTAACCAGCAAGATTTTGAGACTGCCAGCGAATACCAGAAAAAAGCAGTAGAAGTTAACCCTAATAACGCTTATCTTCATTTTAATCTTGGGACCATTTACCAGCAGAACAACCAACAAGAAAAAGCTAATCAGGAATTCCAAAAAGCCGTAGAACTAGACTCCTCAATCAAAGATTTGTTATCGCCCCGAATAGATTAACCTTAGAACAAAAGGCAGGCGAATAAGCGCCTGCCCTTGATTTTGAGGTAACTTGCTACTATATTACTGATTTATGGTTTTGACTTTTTAGTAAACAAACCTTTAAAAAAACAAAGGCCATAACAAATATGGGTCAAAAAAATACCTGGTATTGTCAAGAGAGCTATTTTTATGCTTTTAGTCCTAAATAAAACCCAAAAAGCTGTCAGCAATAAAAGCAGACTATAAAAAATTAAAGTCCGTATATAAAAGAAAAATAAAAAACTGCGGCCGGATGAAACAAAAAACATCCAGATGGGCAAGCCTATTACAAAAATGGCAAAAAACATCGGAATGAAATAAACCAGCTTTCTGGAAGTTTCCGGCAAAATCCTGGCAAAGTACCCCCGATAAAGGCCATAACCACAATTTTGCTTCAGATATTCTTTAAAAAGAGGCCGCCGGTGATGAAAAACTAAAACTCTGGGATCATAAATAATTTTTTTGTTCAATTTCTTTGTTAAATCAAGGCAGAGCTTAGTATCTTCTCCTGGCCAAAACTCAGAATTAAAACCATTAATTTTATTGAAATCCGTTTTCCTGACTAAAAAATTCATTGAAGGAAAATCTTTTACCTCTCTTTTTTTCTTGGCTAAAAACCTGAAATTCAAAGTTCCCCCGCCCAAAATAGAAGCGGAAACCCAGCCAGAGGCTTTTTGTTTTGGAGAATCCTCGGGCGGAGTTATTCCCGGACCGCAAACTGCGGCAATATTTGCTTTTTTAAAATAAGGGGTGGCATTTTTCAGCCAATCTCTAGCGGGATAAGCGTCATCGTCTAAAAAGGCCAGGATCTCCCCTTTTGCCTCTTTGACAGCCAAGTCTCTTTTTACAGCCGGACCAGCATTAGTTGGAATAATTCTGGTTTTATCAAAAACAATTTCTGTTTTCTGATCGGGTAAAACCAAAATCTCAAAGTCTCGATAATCAAGCTTTAGAATTTCTGAGATTGACTGACGAAGATAATCATTAATATCCCGAGTCGGGATAATAATTGAAACCAAAGGGATTTTAATCAATGTTTTCCTTTTTTCTAATAATGTAGATAGGGCGGTTAGTCACCTCCAGATGAATATTGGCAACATATAAGGCAATCAAACCAAGGCAAATCAAAACTATACCGATTAAAAAAGTAATGAAAACAGCTAGCATAGTTACATTAGAAAAAGATAGCCCGAAAGGATCTTTAAAAATAAACTTATTAAGGAACATGAATCCTCCTAAAAACCCAGAAAAAACAGTAATGACAATTCCCAGATACCCAGCTATCTTTAATGGCATTAAGCTATGGGTGACAAAACTAGACAACCCTAGCCTGACCAGTTTTGTAAAACTATAACCAGGCTTGCCTGCTTGCCTTGGTTCAGCCTCAAAATAGATATAATCTTTTTTAAAGCCCAGCCAGTCAATTAAGCCTCGGGCAATTCTGCCCCGCTCGGTAAAACGATTGAATTCGTCAGCCACCTGCCTGGAAATAAGGCGAAAATCAGTTTCTCCGGAAACCAGCTTTGTTTCACTAATCAGGGCCATGATCTTGTAAAAATAATATGATCCCAATCGCCTGATAATGCCTTCGCTAGAGCTTTTTTGTCTGACACCAATGACAATGTCAGCTCCCTCTTGCCATTTTTCAATAAAGCTGGGGATTAATTCAATTGGGTGTTGTAGGTCAGCGTCAATCAGGATAACAGCTTCTCCCCTAGCGTTATGAATACCGCAGGACAAAGCAACCTCCTTGCCAAAATTCCTGGAAAGCTCAATTTGCTTCATTTTTAGGCTTCTTAAAATTTTAGCGCTGTCATCGGTTGAGCCGTCATTAATAAAAATTAACTCGAAGTTGTATTGAGCTGACAATAGTTTTAAGGTTTTTGAGATCAAAACAAAAAAAGCCTTTAAATTATTCTCTTCGTTATAAACAGGAACAATAATAGAAATCAGTTTTTTAGCCATGTTGTTTTATTTTTGAAAATATAATAGCTAGCTAGGCAAATAAGGACCAAAAAATTAACTAAATTAATGCAGAAAACAATCTGACTAATATTATTGTGCCAAAAAGAAATTAGAACTATCTCTAATAAAGCCCCCATCAGAAGAAAGAAAGAAAAACCCTTTTCTTTTAAAGCCAGGAAATACTGGGAAAAAAGATTGATCAGACTATAAAGAAATATTGCCAGCCCAAAAGGACCCAAAACTTTGCCGGCTCCTAAAAAGGCCTTGCCTATTAACAGTTTAATAATAAAATCGGGAAAAAGGAAATAGCTTAGGACCGGCAAGCCACCAATTAAAAAAGTTAACCAAAAAGCTTTTTTAAAGACCTGGGGAGAATTAACAGCTGGAAACATAACCGTAGCAATCGGCCCAGCTAAGAAGAAAACAATTTTCCCAAGCAAAGCTAGCCCAGCATATTCTCCAGCTGTCAGGTTGTTCAAAAAATGTTTAGCCAAGATAATATCCATGTTGAAAAGCAGGTTTAAAAAAGATATTCCTAATAATGATAAAAGAAAATAATTGCAAATCTCTTTCACCTGAATCATTTGGCTTTCTTTTTTAAGCAGAAATAGCAAGGGTAGAAAGCTAATCAAGCAGCCGATTACAGCTGAAACAAGAATTGCCAGCATTACTCCGCTGGTTTTAAAGCCAGCCCAAACCAATAAAAAAGCAAGGCTAATCTTGGTAATAACTTCGACAATACCAATAATCGAAACTGTTTTAAATTTTTCCAACCCTTGAATAATGCTTTTACTGACAACCGCAAGAAAAAACGGGATTAAAGCAATGCTTAGAATAAATAAAGGCTGTACTGAAGTAATGTTAAGAAATTCTAAGATGTTTTTGCCTAAAAGCAATAAAATAAAAAAACAAATAATTGCAAAAATCCCAACTGTCTTTAGGAAATAAATAGTAAGGGTTTTGATCTTTCCTAACGCTAGTTGTTCTTTAAAATCAGCCGTATATCTCATCAAAACTGCTGCCAAGGCAGCTAAGGGAATGCTAAAAATACTAAAAACCGCCAGCAATGACTGCAACTCGCCGTATTCTTGGATTAAAAGCATTCTGACCACTAGAAAATGAAAGAAATAGCCTCCTAAACCAATAACAAAACTGCCAACAAAAAAAACAAAGCTATTTTCTAAAAACGTATCTTTTTTAATCATTTAGAGATTCTAGCAAAAAATTGTCCAATCAGAAAGATATAAAAAGGAGCTAAGCTCCTTTTGGCTCTTTGAATTCTAATATTTTTTTCTCTCAACTAAATGATAAATGCCAAAAGCAACTATGCTACCAAGAGCTAGCCCGCCAATAATGTCAGACAAATAATGAACTCCGACAATAACCCGGCTGATATTCATTAACAGGCTGGCAATAAAAAAAGCAATGCCGAGTTTTTTATTATAACAAAAGGTAGCAGCCGAAACGGCAAAAAACACACTAGCATGACCTGAGGGAAAAGAATAACCAGTTTCAGGAATGAGCTGATTCAAATTATAAACTAAAAAGGGCCGTGGCCGATGATAAAAGAACCTGATTGACTCGACAATAAAGATCCGAGAAATAATAATTGAGCCAACCGTGACTGTAAGAATCTTGATCTTTTCTTTGTTTTTGTATCCTGAAAAAACCAAGAATAAAAGGAAAACAATTCCTAAAACATATTGTAAATAACTAGCCAGAAAGATAAAAATACTGTCTAAATAAACCGATTTGCCGGTTAAGCTATTTAGAAAATATAAAATTTTTGCATTCATATTTATAGAAAATATAAAATATTTGCATTCATATTTATAGAAAATATAAAATATTTACATTCATATTTATAGAAAATATAAAATATTTACATTCATATTTATAGAAAAAGAATAACTAGTCTTTTCTAATAATACCAGGAAACTCATAAAAGGGCGATTTTTTATCTCAAGCCGGAAAAAATACTGTAAGCGCCTGAAAAGAAAACAATTAATATTACTAAAAATTTAAATAATTTCTGGGGCAGTTTTTTAGACATTTTGTCTCCAAGAAAAGCTCCAAAGATAACAAAAGGAGCAGCAATAAAGCCAAGGCCTATCCCTTGAAGAGTAATTATCTGATTAATAAAGAAAAAGAAAAGCGAGGCCAAGCCCAGTAATATAAAAAATGTGGCTAGAGTTTTACGAAACTCATTTTTGGAAACATCTTGACCCATTAATAAAAGAACGACCGGAGGACCGCTCATACTGGTACTAGTATTTAAAAAACCGCTGCAAAAACCGGCCAGAGAAATAAGAAAAACGCTTTTAGGCAGTTTGATTTTAATAAAATAAATTATCAATGCAAAAAAAATTGCCAAGCCACCAACAAAAATCTTCATCGCATTCATTGAAATGGTTTTTAAAATCCAAATCCCGATCGGCATCCCGATTAAACTTGCTAAGAACAAAACACCTCCGATTTTGGGATTAATCCGTCCTGAAATCTTTTTAATCAAAAACAGATTCAGAATAACATTAGCAATGGTCGTAGATGCCAAGGCCGGCTCTTTGGCCAAAAAGGTCAGTATTAGGGGCATGGTAATTAAGCTGGAGCCGAAGCCAACTGTTCCAGCCACTAAACTGGCAAAAAAGCTTATAACTATAAAATATAAAACGTACATATTAAACTTCTATCTTTGAAAAAAGATAACTGCCAATAACCAAGAAAACCATGGTCAAAAGACTAAGAATAGCGAAATCAACGCTCAAACCAAAATGAGATCCGTTTATTAAAGTTCCCCTTAAGCCGTCCACTCCGTAAGAAAGCGGATCAAGGCTGGCGACAACCTTTAGGACTTGAGGCAAGTCATTTAAAGGAAAAAGGGCTCCAGACAAAAAGAAAATTGGCAGAATCAAGAAATTCATAATCAATTGAAAACCATGCATGTCATTTAAAACTGAAGCAATGGCAGTTCCCAAAGCTGTAAAAAGCAAAGCAATTAAAGCCATGAAACAAAAAGCCAGCAGAAAGGAAACAATACTGGCATTGGGTCTAAAGCCAGAAACAAAAGAAACCAGGAAAACAATCATTCCCTGAATAACAGCCACCGTCGCTCCGCCAAGAGTTCTGCCAATCATAATATTAAGACGCGAGACCGGTGCCACCAAGATTTCTTTTAAAAAGCCGAATTGCCTATCCCAGATAATCTCAATTCCGGAGAAAATAGCTGTAAACAATACTCCCATGGCAATAATTCCCGGAGCCAAAAATTCAATGTAATTTCCCTGGCCTGCTTTTTGAAAAGTCGGGCCAAAGCCAAAACCAAAAGCAATTAAAAATAGCAAGGGCTGGGCGGCTGAACCAATAATCCTGGCCTTAGATCGAAAATATCTTTTTAATTGTCTTAGCCAAAGTATATAAATAGTATTCATGTTTTTTGATTATCTTCTTCTCATTTTCATTCCAGCCCTCATTCTGTCTGTACCGCTAATCCCTTCTTCTCTAATGATTTTACCGGTTAATGCTAAAAATGCTTCTTCTAAAGAGCTGGTCTTAGTTCTTTTTTTCAATTGATCCTTGGTTCCCTCGGCGACGATCTTGCCATGGTCAATAATAGCAATCCGGTCAGCTGCCTTTTCAGCCTCATCCATATAATGAGTAGTAAAAAATACTGTAATTGATTCTTCTTTATTCAGATTTTTAATATAGTTCCAGATTGAATTCCTGGTTTGAGGATCCAGTCCCAGAGTCGGTTCATCCAAAAAAAGAATTTTAGGATGATGAAGCAAGCCCCTGGCAATTTCCAGTCTTCGCTTCATGCCGCCAGAAAATTTCTTTACTAAATCATTTTTTCTTTCCCAAAGCTCAACCAACTTTAAAAGCTGTTCTATCCTTGCTTTCCTAGTTTCTTTTGGCACCCTATAAAGAACTCCGTGAAATTCCATATTTTCATAGGCGGTCAGTTCTTCATCAAGACTGGGATCTTGAAAAACAATTCCAAAAGAAGACCTGACTTTATCTTGATTTTTAGCCGGATCAGCCCCGTTTAAAGAGACTTGGCCGCTGTTTGGCTTTAACATAGTTGTCAACATTTTAATAGTTGTAGTTTTGCCGGCTCCATTAGGTCCCAGAAAAGCAAAAATCTCTCCCCGATTCACAGAGAAAGAAATGTTGTCTACGGCTGTAAGGCCATTAAACCTTTTAACCAAATTCTCGACTTTAATCATAATAATAATTTAACAGAGATTTATCTGATTTTAATTTTAAGATAATTATTTCCCAGCTAAAGCCTTAAGCAGTTTCTTAACTCGGTCAGTTTTTTCCCAAGCAAAACCAGCTCCGCTGTGGCCAAAATGACCGTAATTAGACGTCTTTTGGTATATTGGCTTTAAAAGATCCAGCTCTTTAATGATGCCTCCCGGAGTCATGTCAAAAACTTTAAAAACTGCCTTAGATATTTTCTTTTCAGAAATTTTGCCAGTGCCAAAAGTCTCGATGCTGACTTCGGTAGGTTTATGGCCACCAATAACATAAGCCAATCTCACCAAACATTTTTCCGCTAATCTTGCTGCTACAATATTCTTGGCAATATAGCGGGCCATATAAGCTCCGGATCTATCCACCTTGGTCGGATCTTTTCCAGAAAATGATCCTCCCCCAACTGGCACACCAATGCCATAACTGTCAACCACGGTCTTTCTGCCAGTTATGCCCGTATCGGCCACTGGCCCGCCAACCACAAATCGCCCGGTATTATTAATGAAAAGTTTGGTCTTTTTATCCAAATACTTGCCACAAACAGGCTTGACTACTCTGGCAATAATGTCTGCCTTTAATTTAACCAAAGAAACATTAGGGTCGTGTTGAGCGGCAATGACGACATTATCCAATCTTTTTGGTTTATCGTCTTCATAAACAAAAGTAATTTGAGATTTGCCGTCAGGCCTTAAATAGCCTAAATCCTTGTTTTCTCTTAATTGAGCTAGTTTTTTAACCAAGCGATGAGCCATAATAATCGGCAAAGGCATTAGCTCCGGAGTCTCGCGACAGGCATAACCAACCATAATTCCCTGATCTCCGGCTCCCTGCTGCCTGCTACCGGTCTTTTTGACTCCCATGGCAATATCGGGAGACTGCTGGCTAATAGTATTTAAAACCGCTACTGTGTGACCGTCAAAGCCATATTCCGGTTTATTGTAACCAATGTCAAGAATTACTTTTCTGACCAAGCGGTTAGTATCTACCCAAGTATTGGTCGTCACCTCTCCTCCAACAATAACATAGCCGCGGCTGACAAAAACCTCGCAAGCAACCCGGGCATGTTTATCTTTCTTAATAATGGCGTCAAGAATAGCATCAGCGATCTGATCGGCCACTTTATCGGGATGCCCCGAAGTCACTGATTCTGATGTAAATAAATGTTTCTTCGTCATTTTTAAATCGGCGTTAGGTATTAAATTAATAGTTTTATTGTGATAATAATAACCTGGCTTCGCCAATAACAGAATTAAGATATTGGGGCGGCATACCTAACTCTTCTGGCCTAATTCTTAAAATATCTTTAACTAGCATGATTTCCTTAGAAACCAAAACATCTTGTAAATGCCCTTTTAAAGAAGGCAAGATAGTGATCGGATAAAGACCGTTCTTCTCAATCAGATGTTCAAGCCCCTTATTATTTGGATGTCTCCAGCCCAAAAACTCAATCCTCTGGCAATAAGAGTAAGCAGCAGCTCTCGAGGTAAATTTCTCATTGGTAACCATAATTGACCTAATCTGGCAATCTTTATAAGTATTACTCTTAAAATAGGAACCAGCTAAAAGATCAAGAAATCTGGCCTGATTAGCCAAAACGTCATCCAAATGAACTTTGTCTCCAGCTAGATTTCTATACTTACATTCGCCAACATAGACTAAGCTTCCCTTCTTGGCCAAGAAATCAATTTCGTAATCTTCCAAACAGGCTCCGGATAAATAAACATTGGTTCTGACTTCAAAGCCTAATCTGCTAAAAACTTCGCCGATAAACTTCTCGAAGGGAAAACCACTCGGCCCCAGCTTTCTCATTCCCGTCTTTAAACTAAACCTGATATTAACTCCGGGATTTTCTTTATAAAGGATCTTTTTTATTTCCCGATAAATAACTGAAGTTTTCATCCCTGACTTAACTTTAGGCTCAATCAAAGTCACGGTTTTTTGAGCCAAAGCTTTAGAAGCACCAGCCCGGCGAGCTGACCTATAAACTTTTCGCGGAGAAAAAGGCTCTCTATCTCCAGTGGAATTGATAACATATTTTTTCACCATAGATAACTATCTCTTTTCAACAACAATAGTGCAGTTAGTCACTAAAGCAGCTAAAGCTCCGACTGCCGCCAATACCGGGGCCAGGACCGTGCCCACAAGCGCAAAAGTTAAAGGAATTTCAATTAAAGATTTACCCTCTTCGTTCTTAATAATAATCCGCCTGATGTTACCCTGCTCAATTAGTTCTTTTACTTTTTTTATAACTTCTTCGCCAGAAACCTTAAACTCCTCTTGCTTGCTAGCTTCTTTTGACATATGTTTTAATTATTTGATTAATTTATATTTATAAATCGACGGGACTCTTAACCGCTTTGCACTTAGAGGATGTCATTTTCTTATGAAAAGGATAACGGCTAAAAAGAAAATTAAAGAAAAAAGTGAGCCTGAGGTAAAAATTAGAATTAAAATAGCTTCTTTCAGTTTTTGATTTAAAGCCAAGTAAGCCGGATAAACAAAAACCAAAGAGCCGGTGATAGCAGCTGAAACTACTAATAAGGAAAGCATTAGGGCTATCCCCCAAAAACCAGGCTCAATAAAAGTCTGAGTCATGAAATAAAGCAACCAGCCTATTAGACCACAATAACTAATTACGGCCAGAGCCTGCAAAAAACCGATTAAGAATAATTTACTCTTTTTCATTTTACGTTTCCGCTTTGCGGAAAGGTTAAGCTTTGCTTATACATTAATTAAAATATGTCTGTAAATTTCTTGAAGAAATTACATTTATTCCTTAATGTGATATGAATATGTTTGTTAATTTCGTTAGGAATTTTATTCTGATAAAATTTCCCTTATTTCTTTTTTAGCCTTCTCGTTTTCAATAACCTGGTCTGGATCGTTAAGTAATAACAAGGCCTCAAATTCGCCAATATGAGTTTTTTCCTCTTTGGCAATATCGAGCAAGACTTTTTTTAAGCCGTCGCTCTGGGCCATGGCTGCCAACTGCCCATAAAGATTAACGGCATCAAGTTCGGCAATCATGCCGATTCTCATAATTTCTTTGTCGATATCCTCCTTTTTTACTTTGCTTAAATCTAATGGTATTTGTGATAACATTGTTTTAATTTATTAATTTATTATTGTTTATTATACCAAAAAATAATCATTTAAGCGATTCATTGACCAAACTAGTAAATCGTGTTAAAATTAAAACAAATAAAGGAGGTTAAGGTATGAATGAACCAACTATTCTGCTAAATGTCAACTGTCCTTGGCCGCGCTGTAGGGAAATTAGTATTGCTCTATCCCTTAATAAAGAGGTAGTCAGTAAATGCCCGAAATGCGGTCGACTAATAAAGTATAGTTGCCAGGCAAAAAATCTTGCCGACGTTTTAACCAAAAATAATGCCGTTAAAATTTTTAGAGCCTGAAGAACCATTGCAAAAAGCAATGGTTTTCTCTTAATTAGAAAAAGGTAGCCTATTCTTCAACTATGACGCTTTGCATAATTACCGGCTCTAGGGGCTTATCGTTTTCATCAGTGTCAATCTGACCAATCTTATCCACTGTTTCCTGACTACCAATAACTTTGCCAAAAATAGTATAATTATTAGGCAAAGGATAGTCTTCAAGCATGATAAAGAATTGGCTGCCATTGCTATTGGCTCCGGCATTAGCCATAGCTACAACTCCTTTTTTGTAGCCGGTTTTATAAGACTCGGTTTCTGGGTTAAGCTCGTCCTCAAACTTGTATCCCGGCCCGCCCGTGCCATCGCCATTAGGATCACCGCCCTGAATCATAAAACCCTTAATGACTCGGTGAAAAGTAAGATTGGTATAAAAACTTTTTTCGATCAAAGTCAGAAAATTTTCAACTGTCTTAGGAGCATCATCATCGTAAGTCTGAATTCGAATCTCTCCCATATTAGTGACTATTTTAACTGTATGCATATTTGTTGGTTGTTCGGTTGGGATTAAAGCTGGGCTAGGCAAAGATTCAGGCTCCTTTTTCGGCCTCAGGACATAATAAGCAACCAAACTAAAAATAATAATAATAGCAACACCGACTATTTTGACTAAACTTTTGCTTTCCATAACGATTACAATATACTGGGAGCTTTCCTAAAGAAAACTCTGCCCACTATAAATTTTAATTATTTATTAATTAATTTTAGCACACTCAAAAATTTGATCAAAGCCCAAGCAAATTACAATTGCCTGGCTCGATGAGTAATGCTGCCCTCATTTTCCGAGTTGGCTGATAACCAACAGGAGAATAAATAGGTAAAAATTAAGAATAGGGTGCGATAACGATAAAGAAAATAAGCCATGGCCGTCTTTATTCGACCACAGCAAGGAACCAGCTCGCCTTTAAAATTCTGGCAATCTGCAATAATACAACCCTTAAAAAGAGAGATGAAAACAAGGTAAGAAATCACCCAGCAGATTAAAAAAAGAGATAGTTTGGCTAGAGACGGTTTTAAAAATGATAAGACTTTCTGCATTTTTTAATTCTAGTAAAAATTTATCTCTTCGACAACTCCTTATATTTTTTTACAGTTGCTTATCTGGCTGCTTTATTCAATAGCTATGCAATAATCTCACGATCGTGAGATTATTGAAAGATTTCAGTAAAAAATCGCCCTAATAGCGATTTAAATTACCTGCCCCGCCTTTTTAGAGGCGGGGCAAAGTAGATTCGTGACTAGACTTGGCTATCCTTGGCAACATCGTCTTTCGGAGAATCGGCTGTCTCAGAGGAGACCTCACCACTCTCTCGACTAACGTTGATGGCATTCGGGCCTTTCGGAGAATCGGCTTTCTCAAAAGAGACTTTGTCGCCTTCTTTGAGCTCGTCGTATCTGACGCCGCGAAGTTCATTGCTGTGGAAAAAGAGATCTTTCTCTTCTCCCTCAATGCTAATGAAGCCAAAACCTTTATCTGTCAGGGTTTTGATTGTTCCTTCCATTGTTTGAAGATATAATTATTTTAAAAGTTGATGCTGCTAAGAAACTCGACCGATTTCGCATCTCAATGAAGTATAGCATATTAACAATGCTAAGTCAACCAAGCATCGGCTAGCAAGGGCTTAAGTCGGGCTGCATGATTTAATATAATATCTTTTGCTATCCCGGCCAAATAAAGGGAATAAAATAAATAAGTAAAACAGTCTTGGCAACTATGCCAATCAGCCACTAAGAAGAAATAAAAATAACTGGAACCGATAAGCTAAACCAGCTAATTAAAAAACAAAGCTTAGGCATTGCTTCATTGTTATTGATTAAGTATAAAAACAGCCGCGACCACTACTGTTGTCCAAAGACCATCTTTATTACCCTGGGCTGATTGACAAGCATGAGTGGTTCTAATAATGTGGCCGCTGGCCTTATAAACCTGTTTTCTTTCATTCCAGGCCTTCTCGGGATCAAAAGAAATTCCCAGAGTACTGGCCAACATAGTGGCAGCTAGATCCTCGGCATAATCTCCAGAAATGTCTCCCCTTTCTCCAAAGGCATGGTGTTCTGATAAATAACCATATTTTTCTTTAGTTTGGGGGATGGCCAAACCAATCGCAGCTGATACTAGTCGATTAGCTTCATCGGTATTATTTCTGACCAAAACACAAAAAGTAATTTGGCCGGGCTTTAAACATTCCAACCCCTTCTCCCTGCTTATTAACTTGGCTCCTGGCGGGAAAATGCTTGAAACATTAACCAAATTGCATTTTTCTATTCCGGCGTCTCTCAATGCTAATTCAAAAGAAACCAGCTTAGCTTTATTAACTCCAACTCCTTTGGTAAAAAATACTTTTTGAGGAATCATTTGTTTGTTTGTTTTATTATTATATCAAAAAATGATAATTTTGGCGATTTTTAATTATAGATACACTCTAACAAAAAATCTCTAAACAATCAAAAACAAAAACCCCCGATTAGGGGGTTTTGTTTGAATGACGTTTATTGCACCTACCAGCGATTTCTGTCACGATTATCGTTGCCACCGAAACCCCTGTTGTCGCGATTAAACCCTCCACCGCCTTGACGAGGAGCTCTTGGTTCCATCGGACGAGCCTCATTAACGGTCACATTTCTGCCGTCAATGTCTTTGCCATTAAACATTTCAATGGCTTTCTGGGCCTCTTCATCGGATGACATTTCCACAAAACCAAATCCCTTTGAGCGGCCTGACATTCTGTCAGTGATGACCACTGCCGTTTCAACTGTCCCGGCCTGAGAAAAAGTTTCTTTTAAAGTCGCTTCGGTAGTGTCATATGACAGTCCACCGACGTATAACTTCTTTGCCATGTTGTTCTTAAAATAGTTTTATTATTAGTAAGTCGACCGACTATCTCATTTCTGTTCTATGCCTTACTTTTAACAAAACTCAAGAAAGAAATTTAATAGAAACTTACCTGCTTTTGATATCTTACACCCTTTGTTTTTAAAGATCAAGAGAGAATTATTGCAATCGCTACAATTTCACCTTTAATTTAATCTCATCTCTTAAGGACAGATATTAATTTGACCCAAAAGAATAAATGCCAGATATTAAACTAAAAACGACCCCTGAGGGCCGTTTTTTGTTTCTATAAAATTAGTTTACTGCCCCTCTGCCGGGGTTTCAACAGGAGCTTCGGCTGGAGTTGCGGGAGCTTCTGGAGCTTCCGGAACTACAGGAGCTTCAGGGGTTGCAGGAGTTGCAGGAGTTTCCGGTGAAGTCTCGGGCATTGTTGGTTTAGTTTCTTCCATATGAGTTTTTATACTTAATTTATAACTACCACGCTATATCGGGCATTCCGCCCGCTATAAAAGTGATAATACTGGCTACAGAATTTTAAACCCTGCAGCGATTATTCGGTTTTCTTCGAACTAACGACCTTTGTTATTTCTGTATCAGTATTCTAAAATATTTGTAATGCGTTCAAAACTAAAAATTCGGTTGGCGCAACAATCTTTGTTTAAATTCTAGTTTACATTACATATTAAATATATTATATTTCTATCTCTTTGTCAAGGATTCTGTAATTCGCGCCTTTGCTTTTTCAGCGATTTTATCATTTAAGAATTATTGGCTTTGGATAGTAAAACAAGGGGCGATATTGCTGCCCCTTGTTTTTTAGATTTTGATGTTCGCCACGACGTTAATGGCAACGAACATCACCAATGGCCAAGGGTTAGGGACCCCTAGCAGAGTGGCACTATAACACAATATGCCACTCAAAACGAAAATAATTAAAGATCTTTTTCCCCTTTTTTCATACTGAATTAGTTTTTTATCCATTTTTACCTCCGTTATGAGTAAAACATATTATTTAGGTTTTGTCAAGTCCAAATCAACGCTATTTCAGAGTGATATATAGTACTATTTGGACTTCAAGATTAACTAACTGTCTAGTCTGAAAGCTCTAATGTTTCTTCTCTAAGGGGAGAAAATATAAGCACAGCTAATGATAATGCACCAATGGCAAATAAAGCCATGGTTAAAGATTTATCTGCAATAAAACCAACAAGCGGATTAAACATTACCAGCACAAATCTCTTGAACATGGAAACTGAAGACAAAATAGTCGCCCTTTGCTCTGAGGGAATAAACTTATTCATATAAACAAACATCAATTCAAGCCTTGTTAATCCAAAACCACCGGCAAAAAGAAGAAATAGTATTACTGTAAAAATGTTTGGTAAAATTGCCACCAACAAAAAAGTGGCTGCGGTAGTTAATGTCCCAAATCTAAGGAAATTTTTGCCAGAGCCAAATAATTTTTCAAGCCTGACAAAATTACTGGTAATAATAATTTCAACAGCAACCAAAAAAGCATGGAAATAACCAAAATAAGCAACAGAAACATTAAGGCGGGTCAGCAGGGTCTGATAAAACCAAATGACAAAATAAGCGGCTGCAGAAATTAAAATCCCGTCAATGGCAATAATCCTTAATTTCTTATGATGTCGTAAAAATAAAATCCCTTTTTTGGCAATGTTCAGATAACGTTTTGATTCTGAAGTTATCTGATATCTTTTTGGTTCATTTATGAGGAAAGCAATAATTGCCGCCAAAAGAAAAGGAATGCAGGAAAATAGCATTGGCGCATTAAATCCAAATTTAGCCGCAATAATACCTCCCAAAGGAGCAGATATGAACATGGCTAAATATTCAAAAGACTTAGCCCTACCAAAAATCTTTTTACTATCCTCTTCTCGACCAGCTTCTTTAAGGGCATCGTACAATAAAGCATCATCAGCTCCGGACATAAAAGCAATGGCAATAGCAAATAGAAATTCTCCCAATAAAAATATTTCAAATCTCGGAACGCTTCCATACAAAAGCACAGCAAAAGAAATAACAATTCCACCTATAGCAAGAGAATATTTACGCCCAAAACGATCAGCAATAATCCCGGTTGGAATCTCCATAATAAAAATCCAGAACATGAACCAAGATTGAAGAATTTGAACCTTAAAAAGAGATATTCCTCCCCAAACCGTAAAAAAAGGAATCAAAACTGCAGCAAGCAGGGAAAAGGCCTTGAAAAAACAAAAGGCGTAATAAAGATAGACTGTATTAATATTGTGTTTTCTCAATAAGTTCATAATGTATTAATCTAACAAAAAACCGCCTGATTTCATAGACCAGAGCGGTTTTTGTTTAACCACTTATATATTTATTCTATCAAAAAACCATTTAATTGGCGATTTGACTCTTTGTTTTTTAAAAGCAACTCATCGGGGAGATGGATTGTTTAGAAAACTTATTTGTGCTTCTTCTTGTTGACTTTGGCTTCAAGCATTAAATACTTTGCTGCCAAGCGCTTTTTAGTTTTGCGAGAGCGTGATTTCTTGTTTTTCCCAATTGCGGTGCTTCTTTTTGCCATATGGATTTTTATTAATATTATTTAGTTTAGCTTACCGATCAAATACGATTAGAATCTGTTTGGTTAAGGTGCGCATTTATACTATATGCCTTATCCTATCAAAAAATTGCTCGATTTGCGACTCAATTAGTTCTTTGGCATGAAACCGCCCGCCTGAATATTCCAAAGTTTAACATATAAACTACCTTCTTTTTTTATTAAATCCTCGTGAGTGCCTTCCTCAAAAACCGAGCCATCCTTAACAACCACGATTCTGTCCATTTTTCTGATTGTAGAAAGGCGATGAGCAATAACAATCACTGTTTTGCCTTTAATCAGAATATCAAGAGCGTTTTGAATTAAGCCTTCAGAGTAAGAATCAAGGCTGGAGGTTGCTTCATCTAAAATAAGTATTGGGGCGTTTTTGAGAATGGCTCGAGCAATAACAACGCGCTGTCTCTCTCCCCCGGAAAGCTTAATCCCCCGATCCCCCACATAAGTATTATATTTATTAGGCAGATCATTAATAAACTCACTGCAATAAGCCAAGCGCCCGGCTTCAATAATTTCTTCTTCCGTGGCTAATGGATCGCCGTATCCTATATTTTCCATAATGGTGCGATGGAACAATAAAGGATCTTGCGGCACCAAGCTCATGTTTTTTCTTAGGCTTTCCAGTGTCACCGAACGAATATCCTGTCCATTGATAATAATTTTACCGCTGGTTAAATCGTAAAAGCGCAATAATAATCTGATTAGCGTTGTTTTTCCGGCACCTGAGGGGCCGATAATAGCTACTTTTTCGCCTGAATTAATCTTTAAATTTATTTTCTTAAGAACCTGTCTGGTCTTTTTAAATGAAAAACTGACGTCTTTAAAAACTATCTCTGAACCGCCCAAGGGGCGTAAAGTAATTCCTTCACCGGGAGAAAAATTCCCCTTAGGGGATTTCATTTCACTTGAAGAAATATCCAAAGGTTTTGCCGACAAAGTATCTCTGATCTCATAAGGAAGCCTCATAATCCCCGCCATTTCTTTGGCATCGGCATAGCTTTCATAAAAATCCCGAATAATACGGCTAAAACCCCATAGCCTGGAACCAAGTCCCATAATATATAACTGAATCAGGACAAAAGTGCCAATAGTTACTATGCCTTGTTGCCAATAATAAATTGAAAAATAAAAGACGAAAAACTCTATTAAAACAATAAGCGCTCCTTGAATGGAATCAAGCCCGCCGCCAACATTCCAGTTTGAAAGAGTTATTTTCGCTTGCTTATTAGTAACTTCCTTAAACCGATTTGACTCTTCTCGATGACGCCAGAAAACATCTATATTATTTTGATTAGCAATGGCATCAGCGAGCGTTGCCGTTGTCATTGAGTCAGCTTCGGCTGCCCTAATGCTATACTTTAACCTCCAAGTTGAATAAAGGTAATTTACAACCAAATACAAAATTGTCCAAATAATAATCAAAATAGAAAGAATCGGCTTAACTGTCCAGGTGATAATAGTAATACCGACAACCCGAACCGTGATAGACAAGAGATCCCAGATAACGCGGTCGCAAATCCGCTCAAATGATCTGGCATAACGCCCAACTCGTTGCACCAAGGCCCCTGTAAAATTGTCAGCAAAAAAACTATATGAATGACGGGCTAAATAGTCATAAGCCTGCTGTCTTAGGCCAGCCATGGTTTTCACCTCAAAATAAGCATTGGCAAAGGAGGCAATCCGCCAAGAAACCCAAGTTATGCCCCCCAAGCTCAAAATCGTAAAAATAGTTTGAAAGAGCTGAGGAGCAATTATCTCCTTACTCTGCCCTGAAGAGAGGATATCGAAAAAATGCCTGTAATAAATCGGGACAATAACCTCAAAGGCGCTGGCAGAGATTACTCCGAGTATGGTTAAAAACAAGGATAACTGATATTTACGAATTACCTGCCAAAAGAAAAAGAAGACATCTTTTATATGGACTTCGGGATAAATTGTGTTGAATTTTCTTAACTTCATATTTATACTTTACCAAAAAATCACCTGACCCGTAAAATATGAAAAGCTTTTAAACTTACTTTTCTAAATCAAGGGTTTCATCAATACGAATCTGCTGAACAAATTCAGGGACATGGCTAACCAAAATCATAGCACCGTCGTATTTATTGAGGGCTGAGGCAATAATTGGCAAATGCCGAAAATTAATGTGATTAGTGGGTTCGTCTAGAATTAAAAGTCCTGGTCTTTGCAATACCAACCTGGCAAAAGAAACTAAGCCCTTTTGGCCCTCAGACAGGCTACCAATTTTAGAATATATTAAATCACTAGTTATTAAAAATCCAGCCGCAATTGAACGTAAATTCTGCTCTGTTTGGTCTCCAGCCACAGCGCTGAGCGAATCATAAACCGTATCTTCAAGGTTAAGAGTAGAAAAGTCCTGGCGGTAATATCCAACCTGAATCCCTGAGCTAATTTTAGCTCCCCTTGCTTTTCCTGACGCCAAAGACTCAAGTAAAGTACTTTTGCCAATACCGTTTGGACCCAAAAGAAGCAAGTGATTATTTTTTCTTAAAGAAATATCAGCACTACACTTCACCGGCTTATGATTCTTTATTACTGCGAAAGAAGTAATCTTCAAAATTTCGCCGCCACCTTCCGAAGCACCTGAAAGACGACTCGTATCTTGCTGTGAAGGAATAATGAAAGGCCGTATGGTTTTATCTTCCCTGCGAATATCAACTTTCGCTTTCTCCATGGTTTCAGCCTTTTGTCTCATCTTTTTTGCCACAAAGCGCAACCGGCCACCTTTTTCTGCAAAGTAATTGGCTTTCTCCTTTTTCGCCTGAATGGCTTTTTTTAGTTGTGCATTTTTTTTATTCTCTTTTTCAATCCTGGCTAAAAGCTCAGCTAATAAATCAAAATAGTTGCCGACATACCATTCAATCTTACGGGTAAACATATCCAAGTATAAAACTCCTTGAGTAAATGCATTAAGAAAATTAGCGTCATGGGAAATAACAATACAGGTTTTTTTATAATCAATCAGAAATTGAGTTAAATGTTTTATCCCTTCCTTGTCAAGATTATTAGTCGGCTCATCTAACAAAAGCAGGTCAGGATTTTGGATCAGGGCTGAGGCCAAAAGAAGTCTGGCTTGCTGACCCCCGGAAAATGACCTAATAACCTTGTCATGAGGAGCAATAAGGTTAACGATCTTTAAAACCTCGTCGATTCTAGGATCAATATCATATATTTTCTTCTTAAAACAACTCTGGAAAAACTCGCGCGTTGTCAGGTTAAATTGATCAACTGAAATACTTTGCCTAGCAGTGGCAACAGTAATCTTTGGAGAAAGGCTGATTCGCCCCGATTCCAGCCCAATAGAGCCAGGTTTTGCCATAATGAGATTAAAAATAGTGCTTTTACCAGCGCCGTTTTGTCCCATTAACGTTATCTTAGATCCTTGCCTCACTGCAAAATCCACCTTATCTAAAATTGGCTGGCTGTGCTGATATGCAAAAGATACTTTATTAAATCTTAATATTACTTCTCCTTCGGCCATCTCAAAGAATATAAATATATTTAATTATTGTTTTGTTCTTCTTTTTCTTTCCTCTCTACCCTTTTCTTATCAATTTCTTTCAAGTATACTTTTCTAATTCTGACATTTTTAGGAGTTACTTCCACCAGCTCATCATCTCCAATGTATTCTAAAGCATCTTCCAGATCCATTGTCTTGGGAACATTAAAATGCTCTGTGTTTCCCTCGCCCTTAGACCGCATATTTGAAAGCTGTTTTGTCTTGCAAACATTTACCCTGATGTCATTAACCCTTGAATTCTGACCGACAACCTGACCCTCGTAAACAATAATGCCTGGATTCAAAAATAATACTCCTCTGTCTTGAACATTTTTTAATCCGTAAAGATGAGTTTCCCCCGCCTCATGAGCCACTAAAGACCCTTGAGTTCTTTCCTGCCAATTTCCAGGATCTATTTGGTATTTATAAAAAACCGTATTGATTATTCCCAATCCTTTAGTGTCAGCTAAAAATTCACTTTTATAGCCCATCAACCCCCTAGTTGGGACAATAAATTCTAAAAACACTATACTCCCGACATTCTTCATATCAATCATTTCTCCTTTTCTAATTCCAAGTTTTTGAATTACTGTACCATGATATTTTTCAGGAACCTCAATAAAAACCTTTTCAAAAGGAACCATCGTTTGCCCCTTTATTTCTCTGACAATAACCTGTGGCTTTGAAACCTGAAATTCATAGCCTTCTCGGCGCATTCTTTCTATTAAGATAGCCAGATGCAATTCTCCCCGCCCCGAAACAATCCAATTTCTGTTATTGACATCTTCAACTTTTAAGGCAACGTCTGTTTCTAACTCTTTAAATAGTCTTTCTGCAATCTGCCTTGAAGTTGAAAATTGACCCTCTTTGCCTGCAAAAGGAGAGTCATTAATCATAAAAGTCATTTTAACGGTAGGCTGTTCAATGTTAATGATCGGCAAGGGCATTGGGTTTTGAGGATCTGTTATCGTTTCCCCTATTTTTACATCCGGAATACCAGCCAAAGCAACAATGTCTCCGGCTGAAACCTCATTAACGTCAATCCTTTTCAGTCCGAAAAATGTCATTAAAGAGATTAGTTTATATGTCTTTTGTTGGTTATCGTGAGTAACCTGCATTATTTCCTGACCGGCCTTGATAACGCCGTTATGAATTCTACCAATGGCGATTCTTCCTTTGAAATCATCTCCGGTAATTGAAGTAATCAGTAATTGTAATGTTTTTTTCGGGTCGCAAACTGGCGAAGGAATATAATTTATTATTTCTTCAAAAATAGGGATGATGTTTTTCATCTTTAAAATATCTGGTTCTTTACTAGCTTTGCCTTCTCTTCCTGAAGCATAAAGAACGGGAAAATTTAATAACTGATTCTGATCGCCTAGTTCTAGAAATAATTCCATGGTTGCTTCCAGAGCAAAATCCGGCCTAGCCCCTTCTTTATCTATCTTATTTATAACTACAATAATCTTATGGTCCATTTCCAAAGCCTTTTTTAAAACAAATCTGGTCTGAGGCATGGGGCCTTCTTTGGCATCAACCAAAAGCAGGCAACCGTCAGCCATATTTAAAACCCTTTCCACTTCTCCGCCGAAATCTGCGTGGCCCGGAGTGTCAATAATGTTTATCTTTATATCCTCATAGTAGACAGCCGCATTTTTTGAAAAAATAGTAATGCCTCTTTCCCGCTCTATTTCGTTGCTATCCATAATACAATCATTATCAACAACATCTTTGGCAAGATTAGTTTTTGACTGACGCAAAAGAGCATCCACCAGCGTGGTTTTTCCATGGTCAACATGAGCAATAATAGCAATATTTCTTATCTTCATCTTCCTTTAAAAATTAAAACCTCGCCGTTAAACGGGGTTTATCGCCAGCAAATAATGGTTTTTAAACCATAATTTAAAGATGTTCCCGATACAAAATCTTCCTTTAAAGAAAATAAAATAACTATTTTAGAAAACTTTTATTTTCCTATTTTCAATAACCTGTCTCGCTAATACTCGGCAGAACCTTGATTCCTCGCTTTGCTCGGAATTAAGAATTTTTTTTAACTAATTTGGCCTTAACCGGCTTTTTTTTAGTTGGAGATTTGACAGCTGTTATGGCTTCGATTGCTCCAACAAGCCGATCTATTTTTGTATTCAATATTTCCAACTGCTTGACTAGCCCGTCGTTGCTTCCTTTATCAGAATCACTTCTAAAATCTGATCTGGCAGTGTTCTGACTTCTCTGCAGAAATCTATCCCTCCGCCTATTATTTCCAGGCTCTTTTTTACTTCTGAAACAGTCATTGCAATAAACCGGTTTATCGCCGCTTGGCCTGAATGGCACTTCACATGAGTTTCCGCATTGATCACAAGTCGCTTGATGCATAGTGACTGAACCGCGGTTTCTGTTGTCAAAACTATTTCGACCATTATCTCGCCTACCGTTTCGGCCTCCAAAACCACCTCCGTGATTGCCACTATCTTTTTTAAAGCCTCCCATATGTTTATATCTCTATTACTTGGTTAATTAATATATTTAATCTAATTATAATTCTTGAAAATGAGAACATACTTCAATATTGAAAGAAAAGTTAAAAGAAATCAATGCTAATCTAGCCAATAAATGTCAACGCCATACCTCGTTTATCCCACCTGCCGGTACGGCCAATGCGATGAATATAATCGTCATAGGTTGCCGGAATGTCGTAATTTATAACATGACTGATGTCAGCAATATCAAGTCCCCGAGCCGCTACATCGGTAGCTACTAAAATCTGGATGCGGCTTTCTTTAAACAAGCCGAGAGCTTTCTGGCGCTGGGAATTACTCTTGTTGCCATGAATAGAATCTGTTCTAAAACCCTTATTAGAGAGGACTTTTGATAATTTCTTGACGCCATGTTTTGTTCTTCCAAAGATGAGCACTTTACGAAACTCTTGCTTTGCCAAAAGACTGTTAAGAACATTTAATTTAGTATTTCCTTGGCCTATTCTAATAACGTCTTGTTCAATATTTTCTGCCGTCTCTCTGGTTTTAACTGAAATCTCGACAGGATTATTAAGAAACTCCTTGATAATTTTTTCTATCTCGCGAGAAATAGTTGCCGAGAAAAAAAGCACCTGAAGCTGATTGGGCAATCCGTTCATGATAAAACGAGTATCATTAATAAATCCCATATCAAGCATTCGATCGGCTTCGTCGAGAACAACAGTATTGAATCTGGATAAGTTTATCACCCTTCTTTCGATCAGATCTTTTAATCTCCCCGGAGTGCCAATAATAACATTATGTCTGTGGCGAAGTTCTGAAATCTGGCTGCCAATGCCCACTCCCCCCACACAACAAACAGAAAATATTCTCATCCCTCTAGCTAAGAATTTAAATTCCTGGTCTATTTGAAGAGCAAGTTCTCTGGTTGGAGTAACAATTAAAACCTGTTGTCTCGGATCAAGAATAATTTTATTAATCAACGGAATCAGGAAAGCAGCAGTTTTTCCGGTACCCGTGTTAGCAATGCCAACAAGATCAGACCCGCTCACAATATAAGGAATAACCTGATCCTGAATTGGTGTTGGCATTTTATATCCCTTGGCCACAACCGCCCGGATTAATCTTTGGTCAACCTTAAAATCCTGAAACTTATGCTTAGGAACAAAATGATCAGCTTCTTTAACTACAACTGCTTTATTAATAAACTTACTGGGATCAATATTTTCTCCACGCTGACTCCTGCCCGAAAAACCTCCTCTTTTCCTAAACTGAGGATGTTTTTGACCAAATTTTCTTGACCTGGAACGATTGAAATTTCTGTTATACATATTTTTATATATTTGCGTCGAGATATCTTCTTTCTCAAAGAAATTATTACTTTACAATTCCCGAAATAAAAAAGAGGCGACTAGTCGTCTCTGAGTTTTTTACAAGAGTGTTCTCTATGAATTAAAAACCGGGCGATTTAGTTACGTTAACAGTATACATCAAATTCCTTCCTCCGTCAAGTATATTTATTCGGTAATTATCTTTTTTAAATATTCTCCGAAAATCACATTTTTGGCACCTCTAGTTGAATAACGCTAAAGTCTGATTATTATTATAAGCACCCTTTTGCCTTAAATAAATCCATGGGACCGGGACTAGCACCCTCCATTATTTCTTTTACCCGCTCTGCGCCCAATGTTTCTATAAAACACTTTTCCATTTCAGGGGTCACTTCTGTGGGTAAACTCCCGACATCAATGCCGATTGTTTCTAATAACTTTTCTTGTTCTTCATTAAGTAAGGGATGCTTATCACTTCCTTCGGTGGAAGTTGGAACATTGAGCTTAGGATTAATCAATAAATTAGGTAAAAGTGACTTTAAATTAAATGGATCAAAAATAATAAAAAGAACAGCGGCAACAACAAGGATAATAAAAATAATGCCTAACATTATAAAAATAGTTTTTAATATCTTTTTCATGTCTTAAATTATTAGCTTATTATCATCTTTATTCTGACAAAAAACTCATCCCTTAGCAATTCTTTAGCTCTCTCTAAAATTCAAATTTTCTTATAACCATGAAGTTAAAAATTATATAAAACTCTCTATTTTTTTAATTAACTGATCTTTCCCTTCGTTTATTCTGGCCGAATATCTTAAAACAGGTATATGACATGCTTCTTCTTGGATCAAAGAAAGCTGTTTTTCTATAACGCTTTTAGTTAATCTATCAATTTTATTGGCAACAATAACAATTTGATGGTTGTTTTCCTGAAGGATTCCTATCATTTCCCGGTCAAGAGCAGTCAAGCCTACATTAGCATCAATAATTAAGAAAACTGCTTTGGGTCTCACATTGGAAAACTCCACATACCAAAGAGCTCTTTTAATCATTTTATTACGCTCCAAGATCGAACATTTTGCATAGCCGTATCCGGGAAAGTCAACAAGATAAAAAGAATCATTGATGCAAAAGAAATTTGCCTGACGCGTTTTCCCCGGCATCTTACTCACTTTGACAAAATTTTTTCTGCCGACTAAGGAATTAATCACGCTTGATTTTCCCGCATTGGAGCGACCAAAAAAAGCCAGATGTGGCAAATTATCTCCTAAACCATAATCATTCCCGATGACACCTTTAACAAATTCTGCTTTGAATATTTCCATAGCTTTCTTTGATTTTACCAAAAAACCGCCTTAAATAACAGACGGTAATTTGTATTATCCGCAAACAGCTCCGGGAACAGACTTTATTAGAACTTGTTTAGTAATTTTTTGAATTAAAAAACGGCTTATTTAGCACTATTATTTTATAAAAATATAAAAAACCTTTTCTGAGGAAAAATATATTTTCAATTATTAAATTTAAATACTAAACTTTAAATACTTCCCCTAACGCAGTTTCTTCACTTAAAACTCCTATTAATTTAGCTAACCTTTCTGCTCTTTTTTTCATTTCTTCTTCTGTAACAGGTTGAATCTCATCTATTGCTGCTTTTAGAAAATCCTCTTTATCTGAAATTCCCAAATCATCTGCTAATTTGGAAAATTCTTTGATTAATTCTTCTTTACTCTTTCCTTTCTCATATCTTCCTCCGCAACCAGTAATTGAACCGACTATTTCTCCTTTAATCTTAATTGGCACCCATAAAGAAGCATAACCCGCATAACAATCAATAAAGGCAGACTCCTTTTGGGTTTTAACCAAACCGAGAGCCATTTTATAGCATTCTTCACAATTCTTCTTTCCCTGTTCAGTTGTCATAATTAATTGACAAACTCTTTGAGCTCCGCTCATTTTTGTTACTAAATTTCCCTCTTTATCTGTTGTCACAATTTGACCTCCAACCGATTCGGCAAAATCATCCTGTAATCTTTGAAGGTTTGTCAAAAACCATTGGGCTTCTTCTGAAAGTGTTTTGTTTGGCATAATTTTAAACTTTTGATTTAAGATATAAATAATCCGACCTTTAAAATGTGTAACTTTTAAAAGTATAACCTAGAATAAAAAAAATCGCTAATAAACATCTTTTTCATTCTACCAAAAAATCCCGATAGTAATCCACCTTCAGTAGACACTATAGGGCAGACCGCCTCTTTGGCAATTTTTCAATCGTTCCGAGGTCAGACCTCGGGGCACCTCGCCCATCCCTAATTTTAACTAAGGAGAGATGCCTGCCCTGTGACGAATGGGTTAGAACCTGTTTGATTTAATAATGATTCTGAATGCAAAAACCTACTGGGCATCAGTAGGTTTTTAATGTAAGAGGTGTGGCAGCACCTCGTTTTATTAACGCTTCAGCTGGAAACGATCAGAACTTTTTTCATATAATACCGTGCGGAAAAATTCCGCCAAGTCTTGGTCTTTGCATTCCGTCTGTTCCCAGACGAAATTCAAAATATCACGAAGAAAGATAAGATCCTTTTCTGCCTCTTCTTGATGATTCCCAATTCTTGTGGCGCGCCTGGCGACATATTCCAAAAAGGTTTTTCTGTTGATAGCCCTTGTTAGTATTAGAGTGGCGAGATTCATCAACGTTTCTTTTTTCGCATTGACGGATACAGAAGCAAACTCGTATTCCTCTTTTTTACAGAAGAGTTTGAATACCAGAATGCCGTCGAGAATGATGCTGCCAGCTACTATGAGTAGTCCTACGATGATCGTTACACTTAGAATTACATGATCAGTAATCATTTTTTTCTCCTTGTGCCTGCTCTGCCCTATTGGCTTTATGCCCTGTTGGCTAGAGATAATATGGTGAGTTGAAAGAACTTACTTTCTTGAGAGAAACTGCCACTTCATCCCAAGTTTTTATGTGGGCTACTTGCCGTTGTAGGCAAGTTTCCGACACTTCGGACAAGTCGCTATGTGCCCGCCCCCGTAGGGAACGAGTTTAACTGCGACTTTTTTCCCACAAGAAAGACAAACTACTTTTTTTCTTTCATTGAAACCTCCTTTTTTGGATATTTAGCATAACATATAATCAGTCTTCACGTCAAGCACTCTTGTATCACCAAGCCAAGTCAATCTTTTTATTAAAAACAAGAAGGATAAAGTGTTTCGCCTCCTAAGCCGGGAATCGACTCCAAGTCTTCGATGGGAACTGCTGGCTTGGGAACTTCATATTTAACTTCCCGGTTGACAGGAATATCTTTATTCTTCATCTGTAAGGGAATCAAACTATCTGTCCAGTTGTTAAAGCTTTTCCAGGAAATTTTATCTGAATTCAATGCTTTCTGATAGGCATTCCACCAGGCAAGGCGCGTCCCTCCCAGATAAGCATGTGAAACAACTATCATATTATCGGGATTCTTGGCAATACATCCTTCCAAGACTTTATCAAAATCTTCAGCCGTCGCCCCCCTCGCCCATAAACTGTAATCACACAAAGAGCCGGAACCCATATCTTCAAAAGGGATATTTGAGACAGAAATAATTTTTGCTTTGTATTCTTCTGGCTCATAAATAATTGCTCTCTCGCCCGCTGTTCCCCTGGCTAAAACATATTCTATCCCTAAAGCATCTGCCGCCCTTAAGGTATTTTCGTCATAAGCAAAATACCTACTGCCAAAAACTCTCATCGGCTTGCCTATAATACTTTCCAGAGAATCCTTTGTTTCTTTCATAAATTGGTATTGTTCATCGTAAGGCATATCCCAGAACGGATCTCCTGAGCAAGCACCGGCTATCTCATATCCTTTTTGAGCCAATCTTTTAAATACATCAGGATACTCTTTTGAAATATTCTCTTGGACACTCACTAGGGCGCTTAATTCTCTTTTATCCAATTCCTTTTCCCACTGCAAAATTCCCTCTATCTTTTCAAACTCTATGAGCATAACTAAGCTATTTATTTTATTTTCTGGTTTTTGGGGCATCTTTTTAAGAATAAACAAAAGGCCTAAAACCGCAACAGTAATTATGATTAAAAATAAAATTAGCTTTTTCATATTATTTTTTAATAATTTTTATAGCCCTGCCTTCTATCAAAGCCTTGGTTATTTTTTTATAAGCAGAGGATAAAATCCTCTGAAAAGTGCTTTGCGAGGTATTCATCGATTTAGCTGCCTCTTCCTGTTTTAAATTTTTCATATTCTTCAATCGCAAAGCCTCTGTTTCCTCAACAGTCAACTCAATAACCCCTAAATGTCTCATTCTCACACCCTGGGGCTTGAAATAGGTTACATTAGGGCTGAATCTTATTCTCCGGCAGAGCCGTGGCCTAACCATAATAATTGATAAAAATTTAACGATATTATTGTATCAAAGAATGCCTTCCCAGTCCCGCTTTCAGCGGGACTGGGCTCTCGGCTTTCTTTTAATTTCGATAGTATATTTATATATCGAAATCAAGGTTCTCGCGAAGCAAGTTATTTCTTTTGCTGATCCTTAAGAGCGGCTTTTTCTTCGCGGATTGCCGCTAATTCTTCTTCAAGCATCTTTTCTTCGTCTTCCAAAGCGGCAAATTCATTTTTTGGAGAAATAAATCTCCTAGCTCCGAAACCTCCGCCCCAACAACCCCAGCCTCGCCTCATACCGCCCCCGCAAGGGCCTAGTCCTCGACCAGTTCTTGAACCCTGTCCCATTGGACCCGTTCCGTCAAATCTTGGCATAGTTTTCTATTTTAGATTGATAATAGAGGACCGACCTTAAAATATATCCTCTATTCTGAGTATATACCCATAACTATTTCTTGTCAATGGGTATTATTCACCATCAAAAAATTATCTGCCCTAACGATCTTTTGCCAAGCTTGGAAAATTTCTTCAGTAGAATTTTTTTTGAACTGGAAAAATTCCTTAAGGTTCAAAGGAAGATTTTTAGGAATAACAAATTCATTCGGTACATACCCGATATGAATATTGTCTCTCCATTGAATTTGCCCATGATAAGGTATTAGACCCAATAGAGTTTTTAAAAGAGTAGTTTTCCCGCCTCCATTCGGTCCTAAAATCACCAAAAACTCTTTTTCTTTCAAATCAAAACTTAAATCCTCAATAACCCTCTCCTCTCCAAAATCCACATTTAAGTTCTCAACTTTTAAAATAATATCTTTCTCCATGTTCTTTTATTCTACCAAAAAACCGACAGCACGGACACTGCGATTTTTATCGGCTCTAGTTGGCACACTTGCCCGTCTGTAACTTCAGCGATAGTAATTTACTTCAAAAGCTAGAAAGTAGAAAAGATTAAGTTAAAAATCTTGGCATTTTAAAATACGGGCATAATCTTCCCGGTTTTTGAATTAACATCATACCAATTAAAGGTAGCTATATGATCGGATAAATTTTCGTAAATATGGATAGTATACTCTTCGGCTGATTTGCTATCCACTTGAATCACTGGTTTACCGCCCGTGATTGGGCTAGTGCCGCCAGGTCCCGTAAAAAGGGCTAACCATTCTTTTACTTCAGGAAGTTTTTTTATAAGATTAATTGCTTCTTCTTCTGAAATAAATTTTTCTTCGGGAGTTGGTTGGGGCGTAAGAAAAACTATCGGTGACATTGTCGAAACTTTCTCCATCCATCTATATCGCCAAGCTAAAATTCCGTCAATTATTAAAACAAAAATAATTACTATAATCCAAATTTTAGAAAAAGATTGATTATTCATAATTTAAATTTATTTTAACAAATTGTTCCGATCACAAAATTATTAAATTTTTCCGACTAGCTCCGCCTAGCAACACTTGCCTATCCGTAATCTTGACGAAGGATTAAACCTGTCTTTATTTATTTCCTTAAAAAACCAAAATAAAAACAGACATAGATTAAGATAAAATATATTCCGGCTAAACCGAGTTTAGAGTCTGCCAAATGGCCGATAACACCAAAGGAAAAAGCTCCTACCAGCATTTTAGCTGCATCCTTTGAAGTTATTTTTGGGCTTTCTTTTCTCAGATAAATCAGATAAAAGGCAAAAAGCGAAAATAAAAACCCTATTACTCCTGCTTTGGCGGCTATTTCGACTGTAAAAGCAACCGGGCTTCCCGGATGAGCTGGGGGCATATTGCCGGAAATCGCAAAATAAGCATTATATGCAGAAAACATTACCAAAACCCCTAATAAAACTTTTTTGATGTCTTTGAAATTTATCTTCATATTTTTTTATTAATTTTAATATTTATTATACTAAATAATCGCTTATTTATTCTTATTCTACCAAAAAATTGCCCGACCAGAAAGGTATAAAAATAATCTCGTCTCTCTATAAGGAGCTAAGCTCCTTTTGGCATTGGTTTTTATATTAAAAAGTTTACCTTTTTTCTAAAAAAGCCTGTTTGGCAATTCTTCAATCGTCCCGAGGTCAGACCTCGGGACACCTTGCCCATCCCTAGTTTTAATGAAGGAGGGATATTAAAACTTTTTTATAAACTTCTGAAAAAATGATATCCGTTATTTTTGAACCCTAGTTTTTCATACATCTTATGGGCGATTTTTCGTTTGTAGGCGGTTTCTATAAACATACGGCAACAACCTGCTTTCCTTGCCTCTCTTATCGCTTTTTCGAGTAATCTTTTACCATAATGCTTTCCTCTTGCTTTTTCAGCTACAAAAATTTCATCCAGCTCGACTATGGGTTTCGGACATCTGACTATTGTCCTTATAGAAAAAGATACAAAACCCACCAGCTCCCGCTTTTCCTCTAAAACATAAATGTATCCCGATTTACTTCTTAGGATATTAAAAAAAGAATCGTTACCGGGACTTGAATATCTGTTTTCTTCTACAAAGGCATTATAAAGACCCATTAATGCTTTGTAGTCTTCTTTTTTTGCCGCCCTGATTTTCATATATTTCACTCTACCACTTCGATGAGCTCAGTGTAAACAAGTAGTCCAGCTTCGGCGGAGACTACAAGGCGGACCTGCCTCGCCAAGTCAAGGCGGGTGTTAGAACCTGTTTGGTAGGGTGCTAAAACTATAAATTAAGAATCAATATTGAAAAATTTAATACTGAAGCAAAACTGACCCAAAGAATATAGGGTAGTAAAAGATAGGCGGCTAGCTTGGAAATCTTGTAAGAGCTGATAATGGTCAACGAAATTGCCAGCCAGAAGATGATTATTTCTATAAAGGCGTAAAGTGGAGATTGTAAACCAAAAAAGAGAAAAGACCAAAAGATATTTAAAACAAGCTGAATACCGAAAATAAAAAGAGCTGTTTTTATCTTTTTATCTTTCAAACCTTTACTCCATACCAAATAGAGAGAAATACCCATCAACAAAAACAGCAACGTCCACACAGGAGCAAAAATCCAGTTTGGCGGATTAAAACTCGGCTTTTGGATCGTAACATACCAAGTTGAAATCGCAGACGTAGTAAACAAAGATCCCACAATTCCTGCTCCCTGACAAACCAAAACAGAAATAATAAGTTTTAAGATTTTACTCATATATTCATTTTACTAAAAAGTTACCCTTTCGGCGACCTCGAACGACATTCGAACCTGTTTAATGATTTAATCTTAAAAGTAAATTTGGATACCCTGCTTTTATTAAATCTTCCTCAGAGATTTTAATTCCAAAATTTTCTAAAAACTTCATGCATTCTTCTCGAGCCATGAAACTGTTCACGTTCAGGCTTACTTTTGAGAAAATTTAGATTGCCTCTATTAATCATATTTCACTTTACCAAAAAATCGCCCTAAATAACAGACGGTTAATGTATTATCCACACTAGGCGACGCCTGCTCGTCCGTAATCTTGATGAAGAAGAGATGCCTGCCCTGAGGAACTAGCAAATGACGAATGGGTTAGGGCCTGTTTGATCAAATAAAAAATCTCTTAACCATTAACTTTTACTGATGCTTGCCTTTTTTGCTCCGAGGGTTGTTGGCTGTTCGAACCTGTATTATCAAAGAAAAACTACTGGAACGACACAGAATGACGGAACTTGCCTCAAATCTCAGTTAAGTCATTTATTCCCAAATACAAATTCTTCCCTATCACTATCCCACACATAATGAACTATGCTTGATGATTCCGAACAATCTTTATCGCTTCCATCTTCTGTAATAGAACAACTTTTCTCTATTACCTTAATATCCACAGCTGAGTCGTCTGGATAACTCTCATTAATTATGTCTGTGCTCCAATATAGATTTTTACCATCATAATCTAATACATAACTTTCTGATGAATAAGATAACGCCATTTCCATTTTTCCAGATCGTCCTAGGATATACCATTCATCATAATTATCCTGCATTCCAGTTCCCCACCTTAAAATCCTTGTCACAACAAGCCAGTCACGTGTATAACCCTTAACTATACGATAATACGGCCACTCACGAGCTGGATTTTCGACTGAAAGCGTAGTTACAATCTCACCTGTTTTATCGTCCAAAAAGATAAAATTCCTACTAAAAAAATATGTATTTGTAATAATTTTTAATTCCAGCCCATCGATATTTGTCAGCCTTGCCGTTTCGGCTTCTTCTATCCCCGATATATCTATCGAAGTCGATATTAAAGTGGTTTTATGTATAAACCACCCAAGAAAAAAAAATCCTACAGAAAAAATTGCCAGTATACAAATATAGAGAAGTTTATTTTTCATAATTCTGCTCCTACTATACCTCCCTGATAAATTATAAACATTTCAAAATTACCTTGACCGAAACCGCTTAACCCAAGCATATTTTTTCGGATCCTTATTAAGCAAATAAGTAACAATACGCTTACGCTCTTCTTCGGTTATAGACCGTATTTTCTCCTCTTAGATTCTTTGACTTAAACCCAATTCAACTACTTTTTAAAAATATCTAGTGCCCCCTCGTTTCACCAAACTTTATAATTCAAAACTAGTATGGAAAAAATGTCCTTTTTAGTATTTTTGGTAAAAAAATTCACAACTTAATAAAAAATAACTTTACTGCCATCTAAAATTCTCCCCATCGATTCGATCTCTCCGGCTTCTGCATAGCTTGGTATACCCAAAAAACAATTATCTTTTATTAGTATTGCAATACCTCCTGAATTACCATGCTCTATTTTTGCTGAAGTAATATAATAATCTCCATCGTAACTAGAAATAATACCTTCTGTAGCAGTAATATCATTATTTCCCCCAATGCCTGGATATCCCAAAATGACTACGCTTTCGCCAATTGCCGCTTTTTGATTTAGGGTTTTACAACTATTAAATGAACTATTCAAAATAGCCATAACACTATTACTCGGATTTGCAAACATAATTGATCCAGAATCATATCCCCTTACATCATGAGAAAACGGACCCCAATCCTTACGATCTGGAGCAGTCCATGGGCGATCAGTCTTATAAACGTGAATATCACTCTCTCCTGAAAACTTGATGACACACTCTGTTGGAGAATAACCATTATCATCAAGAATTACATGAAGATTGGTCTCAACTGTCCCTCTCCCAATCTGTACGCCTCTCCAAAGAAAGCCTGAACCACTGGCTACACGATAGACTCTCCCAGTGTCACTATACGCCCATTGACATTCAATATATGCTACTCGTGGCTTCCATTCTTGTATAATAGTCATAAGATTTGGAGCTTTTGCCGGAGATTGTACTATTACCTGTGGTTTCTGATTTTTCAGTGCCTCTATTTCTTGTTTTAAACTATCAAGCTCTGAATCTTTTTGTTGTTGCGCTTCTTGTACAAGCTTTTCTTTCTCAATTTTTTCGGTCTGATAATTTTGATATTTTTTAATGCCAAAATATCCACCACCCAAAACTAAAACGCTCACAATGATCGCGATAAGTATAGGTATTTGAATAAATCCTTTTTGGTTAATTTTTTCTTTCATAGATTATTTACTTCCTTTTTATTAGAATAGTACTTCTTCAAAAATCATTCAAGCTTTACTTTTTCATAATTTGGGCAATCGCCAAAACTGATAGAAGCACTCTCAACGCCTTGAATATCAACACCATAAGTTGCCTTGATATAATTACAATAAGTCTCGGTATTTAAAATAATGCTGTTGTAATTTTCTTTTGTTGTCCATTTTTTATTATCGAAAATATCAATTACCGTATGTCCCTTCATTATTTTAGATAATTTACCCTCTTCCTTTAATGAGTGGAAATAGTTTAATAGCTCTTTTAATTGAGTTTTAGTTGTTCCTTGAGGCACAGAAATTACAGCTAAAAACCCTGAAGTATAACCGATTTCATACTGCACAGGAGATTGTTTTTCTATCTCTGGAACTTGGTAATTTTCATTTTTTATTATTATTCCAGTTAAAACATAATAAGAATCTGTTTCGTCCTTTTCGAAGATCATATCAAAAAGAGTTTTGCCAACTAAAAAATGGTGCACTACCTTTCCTGACCCAATGGTTTGACTATCAATTTTATAATCGTCTGTTATGATATTAAAAACATTATCAGCTGAATCGCCAACCTTAATTGTTTTTCCAAGAATTTTAATTTCATTAATTTGCTCGGTTTTCGTAACTTGCCCAGTCTCTGGCTTTATTTTTTTGGGTTCGTAGGTTACCCCAGTTAAAACAAAAAAAACAAGTAGTGCTGTTCCAAAAATCAATCCTATTTTTTTCTTTGCAACCTCTTTTTTAATAAGATAAGTGAAAATAGATGGATCTATCAGTCCTATAATTAAACAAATAAGCGAAATGAAAAATAAAACTAAAAACAAATTTGCCATAATTTTTTAATATTAATTTTAATAATTTCTGACATTTTTAATTCTTTTTTTTAGCAATTCTTTAATTTATTATTAAAATGGTCTATGAAAAGTTCCGAAATATAAAATAATTATAGTAATAATTAAAAAAGTAATTACAAAATAATCGAAATATCTTTTATATCTTTCCGCAACTTCTCTAAAGAGGAAATAAGGTATCAGTCCCAATGTTGCAGCTATTAGAAAAACTGGCATAGTTGTTCCTAAAAATAAACCTAATAATCTACCCATGAAAGAATCCAATCCGTATGATAATATATATAAATATTCGGATATAAACCGATAGATCGCTGCGCTTAAATGAAGAATAAGCGTAATTAGTAAAATTATTTTTATTTCTTTAGTTTGGCTTTTCCACCAATTTTTGATTTTTTCTTTCATAGGTTTATTTTAGCTAACTACATGATTAAATGTCCGATAAAAGAAGTAATGGCAAAAGCCCAACCAATCGGTATAGAGCCCACTAGCCCTATCAAGAATCCGAAATCATAGAACCAACCGCTATTGGGATAGGCATACATAATTATGTCATTGATAAACCATCTTGCTATAAGAGAATATGGCGCCAATAAACCATGCCAAATTCCCCAAAAGAAACCAGAAGAATTATAGGAAGAAAACTCGTAATCTGTAGTAAAAGCACCGGTGATAGTAGGAATACAGATTAATAATAAAAATAGGATGATTAAAGTTTCCTTAATTTTTTCTTTCATAGATTTATTTATTGATTGCAGAGTTCTTGCTGAGTAAAATATTCACGCTGACGCTCTTCTAAAATGGAAATATATTTTTGAACAAATTCTGGCATATAGTCTGGGCTATGCATATAAGCACTCCAAATGCCATCAGAATTTTCGTATGCTTCCCAATAACCATGAAGATATGATAATAAT
>Ga0268277_1000350_pt1 | contig 38161 bp, 40 predicted proteins | sample saktaG_5_FD_190132 | JGI IMG/M metagenome (GOLD analysis project Ga0268277, IMG submission 190132) | Saline water microbial communities from Sakinaw Lake, British Columbia, Canada - sak_2010_1_5_50m | ecosystem: Environmental > Aquatic > Non-marine Saline and Alkaline > Saline ... | reverse complement strand
GAAGCACTGGAAGCATATGACCGGGCGCTTGCCATCGAGCCCGACAATGCATCGATCTGGAACAGCCGTGGCAACACATTATCGGCACTCGAACGCTACTCAGAAGCCATCGACGCATATGACAAGGGACTTGCACGTGAACAGGATGACCCCACGCTCTGGTTCAACCGCGGGCTCGCGCTCACCAGTCTTGAACAGTACGATGATGCACTGGAGGCATATGACCACACCCTTACACTTGCACCCGATGACGCGGATGCATGGAATAACCGGGGAAACACGCTGGAGCGGCTAGGGCGGTTTGAGGAGGCAACAGAGGCGTACGACCGGTCGATTGCCATTAACCCTGAGGACGCCGTCGTCTGGTATAACAAGGGGAATGTCCTCCGCCGGAATAGTATGGTACAGGAGGCTATTCCTGCATATGACCGGGCAATCACGATCAGTCCGGACGATGCAGAAGCATGGTTCTCGAAAGGGTCAGCGCTTTTCGATCTCGGGATGTACAAAGACGCAATAACCGCACTCGATCATGCGCTGTCGCTTGCACCTGACCATGAGGGTGCATGGTACTGGAAAGGTTTGGCGCTGGCAAGGATGGGGCATGCCGAAGAGGCCATCGCTGCCTTTGATCGTTCCCTTGAAATCGATCCCCAATCCTCTGATGCATGGTACGGCAAGGGCATGGCATTCTCATCTCTTAAAAAGTATGAGGAAGCGGTTGCCGCATACGATGCCTCGCTCGCTTCAGATGACCATGCTGCCCCTGTGTGGTTTGGCAGGGCGGATTCTCTCCAGCATATCGGACGCAAGGACGATGCGGTCAACTCGTACGAACACGGACTTGCCATTGACTCCCTGAACGCCAGTGCATGGTATAAAAAAGGAAATGCACTGTACGATCTCGGACAATATCCTGAAGCACTGGCTGCCTATGAACGGACGCTTTCTCTCGATCCTGCCCGGACTGCCGCGTGGAACGGGAGGGGCTCTGCACTGATCGGACTCGGGCGGTTTGAGGAAGCGGTTGCTGCGTTTGACCGTGCGCTTATGATCGACCCGGATGATCCGGTCGTCCTTTACAACCGGGGCACTGCTCTCGAGAGCCTTAACCGGTATGATGAATCCGTGGCTGCGTATGACAAGGCAAAAGAACGCCTGCCGGAAGACGCGGACCTCTGGCACAGGAGAGGACTTGTCCTCCTGCGACAGGGCAGGTTTGAAGACGCAATCGCATCGTTTGACCACGCACTTTCGGTACAGCCTGATGATGCCGTTGTCCTGCACAACAAGGGACTTGCACAAGTCCGAATCGGAAAACTGGAGGACGCAATCATCACCATCGATAAAGCTCTTGCCCTTAACCAGAACGATTCTGCCGCATGGAACAGTAAAGGGACCGCACTGAGCATGACCGGAAGGAACGAGGATGCTGTCCTCGCATATGACCGTGCCCTTGCCCTGAACCCCGATGATGCGGATGCCTGGTTCAACAAGGGCAACGTCCTGACTGATCTTGGCAGGCACGAAGATGCAGTCGCAGCTTACGAACATACCCTTGCGATCAAACCTGATGATGGGGAGGCATGGGAAAATAAAGGGCTCGCGCTGATCGCGCTGGGCAGGGCGTCCGACGCCGTTGCAGCACTCGACCGGGCGCTTGCCATCAATCCCGATGATGCGGATGCATGGAACAGCAGGGGATCGGTTCTCGACAGGCTTGAGCGGCATGAGGAAGCGGTCGCGGCATATGATCGCGCGATTGCTCTCGATCCAAGTCACACGGATGGCTGGAAAAACAAGGGCCTCGCGCTCAACAAACTCGGGAGGTTTGAAGATGCAGTCTCAGCGTACGATCGCGCGCTCGCTCTTGATCCGGATCACGCTGTCAGCTGGAACAACAAGGGCAACGCCCTCCACAGGCTCGGGAGGCATGACGAAGCGATTGCTGCTTATGATGAAGCGCTCGCCCGGCACCCGAATCATCCGGTGGGCTGGAAGAACAAGGGTCTCGCCCTCCACAAACTCGGACGTTATGAAGAAGCAGTATCTGCATACGACCGCGCGCTTGCCCTCAAGCCGGAAGATGCTGACCTCTGGTACAACAAGGGCAACGCCCTCAACCGGCTCGGGAAGTTCCGGGATGCGCTCGCGGCAATCGATAAAGCACTTGCCATCAATCCCGATGATGCAAGCTCGTGGAACAACCGCGGGTCTGCATTAAACCGACTCGGCATGCATACCGAAGCGATCGTCGCGTATGAAAAAGCTCTCTCCATCAACCCCAATGATGCAGATGCATGGTTCAACAAAGGCAATGCCCTTACAAAACTTGGCAGGGTCCAGGACGCAATCGAGGCTTTTGACCACGCGCTCGCAATCAATCCCGATGACGTGAGCGCTTGGAATAACAAGGGGTCTGCATTAAACCGACTCGGCATGCATACTGAAGCAGTTGAAGCATACGATCGGGCGCTCGCCCTTGACCCCGGTCATGCAGTAGGGTGGAACAACCGGGGAAATGCACTCAAGAAACTCGGGCGCTTTGAAGAGGCAATCGCATCATATGACCGGAGCCTTGCCATCGAGCCGGGCTATGCGAAAGGCTGGTTCTCGAAGGGGACGGTGCTCGGTGAACTCCAGCGGCATACCGATGCGCTCGTGGCATTTGACCGTGCACTCGCCATCGATCCAAATGACTCACTCGCATGGTTCAATAAGGGGACTGCGCTCCAGATGCTCGGGCGGTACCGTGAGGCACTTGCTGCTTACAACCGGGTGCTCGCCATCAATCCCAACGATGAACGGGTGCAACGGATGAAAAATGACCTGATAAAAATGTTGAAACAGGCATAGAATTCCATATGTTTTAACCTTTTTTCAAATATGGATCCTGATTGGATAACTTACCAATAAGAATTTGGCTGCGGAATCCAAAAAAGCTGGGAATTTTTCAATAAAAACTTATTTTAGAGGAGATGACAACCATTTTTACATCCGTAGATGTCCCGCGAGCATCTGCGCTGAGGTGATACTTTTTATGGCAGAGAAAGAACTCAAAGATGCAGCAAAGGATCTTGGAGAAAAGGCGAAATTCCTGGAGAAAGGTGCGCTCGGGTTCCAGGCCGAGTTCATGGAATTTCTCAAGAAGTACCAGGTGATCGGGCTTGCTGTCGCGTTCGTGATCGGTGCCGCGGCAACCAAACTGATCACATCGACGGTGCAGGACGTCATCATGCCCATCGTTGCAGTGGTCATACCGGGCGGGGACTGGCGTGAGGCGGTATTTCAGGTAGGCCCGATCAAGTTCCTTGCCGGTGACTTTGTAGGCGCGATCATTGACTTTGTGATCATCGCGCTGGTAGTCTTCCTGATCGTGAAATACATTATGAAAGGGGACACTACGAAGAAAATCTGATGATTTTCTTCTCAAGCGCTTCGCGCACTTCGAAGAAAATTTAATTTTTTTTGAGAGTTTTTTAAAATAATAATACATTTTTCCCGATTTTCTCTTGTTTACCAATTAAGATATCGCTCTGTTAGTAAGGTCGGATTTTTCAGGAGGGTATTACCGGAACGTTCGGTAAATCCTCTTTTTCCTCTGTCCTGCCTACCAGCACCAGAATTGCCGGCATCACGATGATCGCCCCGACAAGGGCAAAGACCACGGAGATTACCGTTACCGTGCCGAAGTTGCTGATGATGCCAAATGAGGAGGTCATGAGAGCTGCAAATCCGAAGACAGTTGTCATGCCGGAAACCGTTATTGCGGTGCCGATCTGCTGGATGCTGTGCTGGATCGCAGGAAGGAGCGCCATTCCCTTGTCCCGTTCCTCGTAATACCGTTCCATGATCAGGATTGTGTACTCTGATGCAACCCCGACAGACATCGAACCAAGTGTGGCTGTGAGCGGAGTGTAGTCGATGGACAGCATATACATGATCAGCCCGTTCCACCCGACAATCATGATAATGGGGACAAGCGGCGTCGCTGCTTTGACAAATTTCCGGTAGATGATGAGCAGGAATATAAGGATCATGCCAAAGCCAAGGAGTGTCATCTGGGTCTTGCCCTGCCGGATCTCCAGTATGAGGTTCGTGAACATCTCACCCATGCCGGTGAAGGAAGCAGAAATGCCCGGTGGGGGGGCTTTCCACTGAAGGTCACGTTCCATGTTCTCCATCATCGACATCGCCACATCGTTGGGCATATCTGTTGTCGAAAATTCAATCACTGCTTCAGTCCTGCCATTCAGGAACCGTTTGCGGGTATCTTCCGGAATCTGCACCAAGGTACGGTCGATTTCCGGGCCAGTGAGGGGCAGCACCCCGCCATTGTACTCCCTGAGGTAGGTTGCGATGCTCGTTGATCCGATAATATTGCTGTTGTGCGTCTCCTCATAGTGCTGGAATTCCGCAATCCAGCGGACAGTGTCGGGGGAGAGCACGTCATCGCCACGAATGAGCACCGGGGTCGTAGACGTCTCACCCATCGTGCGCTTTACCTTGTCAAGGTTCACTTTTGCCGGCATGTCTGCCGGGACAAACGTCTTTTCATCGGTATTGACGATGATCTCGTTGTCCATCTGGAACCCGATAAACGCAATCATGATGCAGAGGATCAGGATCGGGACCGGATTTCTTGATACAATCCCGACGACGCCCCCGATGAGTCCGTTGTACCGGTCGACATACGACTTCTCCGGAACTTTATCCGGATGGTTCTCAACAACCGGCCGGTACCGGGTAAGAATGCCAAACGTGGGTACGATCACGATCGAGGCCAGATAGCAGCACAGAAGACCGATGACGCATGTGATCCCAAAGCTCCGTATCATCGGGAGCGGGGAAATCCAGAGAGCGATAAAGCCCATCGTGGTGGCAAGCATCGCGTAGATGACCGATGGCCCGGCTTTTGTTATGGTCGTCCTAACTGCTTCCGCCAGCGAGGTTTTCCGGGACTCTTCATCAAACCGCGAGTGGAACTGGATCGCGTAATCGATCCCGATCCCGATCATCACCGGGAAAGCGCCGATAGTGACCATGGTGATCGGCATGCCAGTAAACCCGATGAACCCGAAGGTGAATACAAGTCCGGAACCGACAATAAAGACCGGGAGTATCCGGTAACGGACATGCCCAAACAGGAGTCCGACGGCAACGACCATCAGGACCATCGCAATAAGGATGAGCATGCCCATAGACGTGCCCATCTCTTCTGACATCTCCTTGGAGAAGGCCGGGGTGCCCGTGACCACAACACTGACACCGGGCGGACGTTCAGAGAGGCTCACCCGTCTGTTGACATTGTCGATCACGCTGTACTGCTGGGAATCCCCAAGCCCGGGTTCGAGAGTTGCAACCGCTATAGTCATGGTGCGGGACGGTACGTATCGTGCAATGATCTCCGCAGGGACCTGCTCTTCTATGCGCCGGATCTCCGCAGAATTTGCAGGAAGGACACCCCCGTTCTGGTTTTTCACCAGGTCGGCGATACTCGTTATCCCTGTGATATAGCGTTCCCGCCCGACATCGTCCTGCAGCCGTTCAATATACGCAAGCACATCAGGGTTTAAGACATTGTCCGCTTCTACGAGGATCATGATACTGTCGGACTGGAATGTTTTGGTGTACCTGTCCAGCAGCATCCCACGTTCCGTGTCCTTGTCAAGGTAGGTTTCACTGCCCGTCTGCATCGTGATGAATGTCGTCCCGTAGAGGGAGACGACGATTAAAGCGAGAAAAAGGATCGCTACCGTCTTCGGACGTGTGACGATGATCGATGAGAGGGTTTCAAACGGGGAATGCATGGGAACCTAGGCAAAAAGGTTGGATGGGGTATGTGATAAATTGTTTTTTTTACAACTATAGTGTAGAACACAACAATTATGACCAATCGTAGCCTCAAAAGAGGCAAAAGATTGGTCTATTTAGGAATTGGCTGTGTTAACACTCCAGCAAAGAACCTTGCGGTTCTTCTCGTGGCCGTTTGCTCCGGCTGTCGCAAACCACCATTTGAGAGAACCCAAGTGGTATTAAAAGTAGGGTTTTTGACTATACATCAACAAATCCTGAATAACCGGGAATTTACAAGGAGATATATGAACCATCTTGATCGCCCTCTCTTCAATAAAGATATACCCTGGATTCGTATGAGGAAAGGAGGAGGAGGAGGATGCCCTTTTAGAGGGAAAGCATCCGATCGATGGCACACCGCGCACTGCAAGCAATATCCTCAGGCACATGGATCTGTGGCTGCAGGTTTTTGAGTGCATCCCTGACTTTTCCAAGATCGGTCTTTTTCATATTCGTGCATACTGCTGTTTCTGAAAGTGGATAGCATTTCTTACCAGGGCATTCCTTTTGGATCCGGTGCAGGACACCTGTTTCAGTTCCGATGATAAATTCATTTTCCGGAGAGGAACATACAACTCTGATAATTCCTGAAGTGCTTGCCACGGTATCAGCGAGATCGATGACTTCGGGGCGGCATTCGGGGTGAACCAGCACCACTGCCCCGGGATGCCTTTTTTGGGCAGCCTGTACATCTTCTTTTCTGATCTGGTCATGGACAATGCAGAACCCATCCCATGGCAGGACTTCCTTGTCTGTGAACCGGGCTGCATACCGTGCGAGGTTCCGGTCAGGAACAAAGATCACCTTGTCCTGGTGCACCGACTTAACCACTTGTACCGCATTTGCAGATGTACAGCATATGTCGCTGGCCGCTTTTACTTCTGCAGGTGTGTTTACATAGCACACGACTGCTGCATCAGGATACCGTGACTTTACGATCTCAAGCTCCGGGCTTGTGATCATATCTGCCATCGGGCAGCACGCATCGGGGGCAGGGAGGAGAACAGTCTTTTCGGGTGAGAGTATCGCTGCGGTTTCGGCCATAAAATCCACGCCGCAGAAAATGATGACCTCGCCTTCCATGGTTGCGGCAGCGCGGGAGAGTTCAAGCGAGTCCCCGGTCAGATCTGCGATGTCCTGAATTGCGCCGATCTGATAGTTATGTGCGAGGATGATCGCGTTGCGTTCTTTTTTCAGCCGGAGGATCTCAGCCCTGATTGATGAATCAGCGTACATCTTTTCTCCCCTGTCAGGCAGGCTGCAATCCGGTCACTCGTTCTGCATGTGAGTAAATATTCATCTTTCCTCCACGCGCAAATCCGATTACGGTAAGCCCGGTCTTCTCGGCGATCCCAACAGAGAGCGATGTTGTCGCGCTGCGGGAAACGATTATTGGGATATTTGCGATCAGGCACTTGCGCACCATCTCTGATGAGATGCGCCCGGACGAGATTACAAAAGTCCGGGAAAAGTCGATCCCATTGCGGAGCCCATAACCGATTACCCGGTCAAGCGCATTGTGGCGCCCGATATCTTCTGAAACCATAAGGACTTCATCGATGTCAAGGAGCGCGACAACGTGGATTCCGCCGGTTATGCGGTGAAGCTCTGAATCAAGCACTGTTTTTATCTGTTCTGTTATTTTTTCTGCGCTGATCACAAAATCCGATGTAATTTTTGGGAGTTTCTCAGCATCGATAAATGAACTGGTCCCGCCGCAACCTGATAAAATCGTCTTTTTTAGACCGAGTACCTTGAACAGGTTTTTGGTGATAACGCTGATCCGGTTCTTCTCAATCTTGATGGACTCAATCTCATCAGTTTTTTTTATGATCTGCTCTGTAAACAGGTACCCGGTTACAAAATCTTCCAGGTTTGTTGGGCTCATCATGGCGGTCATCGCGTGCCTGCCATTGACAAAAAGAGCTAATGGAGCTTCTTCCACAACCTCATGCACGGTTTTTTCGCACCTGTCACCGTCAACCCGTATGCAGCGAAGTTTTTTTATCAATCACACCACCAATTCTGGTCTTTTTTTAATCCTTGATATACTGGTACACACCCACATCAGACAATAATTGTATGTTACCGAAGTATTTCGTCCATGCTGCCGGAACGATATCCTTCAAGATCGATTGTGATATAGGAAAACCCGATCGCTTTGAGTCCCCTGACCACATCTTCCTGTATGCTCAGTAGTGTTTGTATTTCCTCTTTAATGACTTCGATGCGTGCAATGGTTCCATACATCCTGACCCTGACCTGTCGGAATCCGGATGTATGGAGAAAATCTTCAGCCGCTTCGATCATGGCAAGTTTTTTCTTTGTAATTTCATCGCCATACGGGATACGCGACGCGAGACATGCAGCGGAGGGTTTATCCCAGAATTCATACCCGGATTCACGGGCGGTACTTCGGATGTCCTGTTTTGTCATGCCTGCCTCAATAAACGGGTGGAATATCCCTTCCTCAGTCATTGCTTTGAGGCCAGGACGGTATTCTCCCTCATCCGATACATTGCTCCCGTCAGCAACACAGGCAATCCCCAGTTCACATGCCCTTTGTTTCAATATTCCGGCCATCATTTTTTTGCAGGAGTAGCAACGGTCGACCGGGTTTTTCCTGAACTCCCGGTTTCTGATGAGGGGGGCAGGGATCACTTCAAGTGAGAGGTTATGGTCACATGCCACCTGTTCTGCCTCCGTTCGTGCAGACCGGGGCACCAAGGGGCTGTCGATGAAAACGCAGCGGCTCTTATCCATTAGTATGTCGCGGGCGACTGCTCCAAGAAGTGCACTATCCACGCCACCGGAAAAAGCGACGAGCATCGAGCCTTTTTTTGAAATTTTTTGCTGTAATAATATGCGTTTGTCTGTTTTTTTCATGCCCGTTTTTCCTGCACCTGCCCAAATGATGGTCCCGTTTCCAGATTAACTTGTGATAAAGTGAAAGGATATCTGTGTTCAAATAATTTTATGTATACATGTTTTCGCATTCGCGGGCAACCTGTTTTGAATGAACGTATCCTTGCTGGAGACGGGCACATCCAGCCTTCTGTTTATCGTTACATGACGGAAGGCACGATCCTTTTAATTTGGAGGTTCTGGATAGGGAAAAGAGCATAATGACGGGAGAAGAAACACATACATGAAGAGGACTGAAACAAAATACACAATACAAGCCTGACAGATCTGGATCTGGCAGGACTTCTATACCCAGGTGCACGATGTTATCCGGACTGGAACACGAACGGTACAAACGGCAGATGATACTTTTTGGCGAAGATGGGCAGGAGCGGCTTAAAGACGCACATATTTTCATTGCCGGGGCTGGCGGCCTAGGCTCCCCCGTTTCGATCTATCTTGCAGTCGCGGGTGTTGGGACTATTACGCTTGTTGACAGGGATGTCGTTGACCGGACCAATCTCAACCGGCAGATCCTCCACTCTGACTGTGATACCGGCAGGAAAAAGACTGCATCAGCACATGAAAAACTATGCGGGATTAATCCCGATATCACCATTAATGTGGTTGATACGACGATCGATAAAAAAAACGCTCTGAAACTGGTGGGAGATGCTGACGCTATCGTGGATGCCATGGACAATTTTCCGACCCGTTACATCCTCAATGATGTTGCGATAAAAAAGAAGATCCCCCTCTTTCACGGCGGAATCCGGGGATTCTACGGTCAGGCTGCCACTATCATCCCGGGAGAGACGGCGTGCTTCAGGTGCATATTTCCAAAAGCCCCGCCAAAAGAAGTGTTTCCTGTGGTCGGAGTGACCGCAGGGGTCATCGGTTCCATTCAGGCAACTGAAGTGCTCAAGTACCTGCTCCGGAGCGGTGAACTTTTAACAAACCGGCTCTTCATATGGGATGGAATGCGTTCACATGCCGATGAGATACAAGTCAGGAGAATTCCCGGTTGTGTTGCATGCGGCAGCATTAAAGGATTAAAGAGGAAAAGAAAATGAGCGTCAGGATCCGTTTTTTTGCTCAGTTCGGGGAATTGTTCGGAACAGAGATTATCCAAGAGTCTGTGCCCGGTACAACCTTCACCGGCCTGATTATGGAAATCGCAGCAAAGAACAAGGAGGGCTATGATGCGATCTTCGATAAGAACGGAGCTTTTCTTGATTTCGTGATCTTAATGAAGAACGGCAAGCGGTTAGATAATGCTGATGCAGGAAAAACGAGAATTGCCGATGGCGATGAGATTGCGGTCTTTCCGCCGGTTGCCGGAGGTTGATGCGATATGATTGCGATCCAGACCGATGATGTGGATATCGGGGCGCTCATCAATGCGGCAAAGCAGAGCCGCACCGGTGCGGTGGTCGTCTTCGACGGCATAGTCCGTGACGATGATATAATAGAGATGGAACTGGAAGCCTACGAAGAGGTTGCATTAAAAGAACTCGAACGCATCGCGGAAGATGCAAAACAGAAATTCAACCTCCAATCAGTGGACATCATCCACCGGATAGGGCGCCTTGCGGTTGGCGAGAACATCCTGATAATCGTTGTTTCCGCGGGCCACAGGGAAGAAGCCTACGCGGGTTCCCGGTTCATCATCGAAGCGATCAAAGCAGGAGTTCCAATCTGGAAGAAGGAGCTCACCAGAGATGGCGGACGGTGGGTACCGGGCGATCATCCGCATGGGTCAGGTTCAAAGAAAACCTGATTAAAAATTTCTCATGAAACCGGGGCTAATTAATAACCCTGAACTTGTTATAAGATATTGAAATTTCTGTGTCCTCTTTTAGTATCCGGCCATTCAACCGGACACACAGCCCTGATATCACAAAATGGTGTTTGAGAATGACATTTTAAGAAAATATATGGATTCCTCATTCGAACGAAGAGAGGAAGATTTTTCACATGTGATCCGTTAATGTCTCATTCTTCTTTTTATGGAGGTAGATGAGCAGCACCCCAAGGAAGATCGGGTACAGGAGATCCATGTACATCACCCCACCGGCATTGTTGGGCGCATAGTTGCCATGGACGACCATCTCATATACATGGCCAAACCCCGGCGGCAAATGAAAAGAGCCCGCACCCGATTATCGTCGCCGTCCAAAACCCCTCATTGCGGAATTTTAAACAAAGCAGCCCAACAAAGCCCATGAAAAAGTCCCACATCCCGACTTCGCGCTGGAACGGGCTGCCGGTTGGCCATCCGATCGATTCTGCAACTTTGTCAGGTGTTAAAAGGTGACCGAGACCACCCAGCATGAGACCGAGACCGAGACCAAGCGCAATCTGCCACATGAGAAACGTTTCGAGCGCCTGAACGCCCGTATGCTGTTTCCACCGGTTGTGGATGATTGCGATGATAGCACCAACAATGGGAAAGAATAACGGCAAGAGGTAATTCATCAGGTCCATACCGGAATGTTTGTTATGGTGATATTAAAGTGGTGTGATAGCGATAGGGCGGCACGAATTCGGTGCTGGATGTGTTTACCCTGCGTATCTTGTCGGCCGGCAATAGTCACATTTATATTACTAAATGTTAAAGATATTTAACAAAGGGACTGTATGAAGAAAAACGCATTCTATCTTTTCATCGGCTGCATTGCTCTTGTCCTGCTCGCAATTTTCTGGTATTCGGTCGAGACCCACATCCCACCGTTGCTGATTGAATCTGCGTTCATCCTCGCAATCGGGATCAGCTACCTTGCACGGAAAAAGGTGACTGACCTGATCGAAGACGAACGCAGCGCAAGGATCACCGAGAAGGCAGCCCTGAGAACGTTCCAGATCTTCTGGGTGGTATTCTGTGCCATCTCAATCGGGGCGGTCATGAATATGCTCTATCTACCACAATTTCCCCGGCAGCGTTTTTCCGAACCTCCCCAGGAAATTCTGCCACGGGAGATCCTGCCACCCCGCATGATGGGATATCTCCAGCTCGGCCTGCTCTGCCTGATGATCTTCCTGTATGTCGGGTTCAGGATCTATTACGCCCGGAAATACGGGGACTGGGAGACCGATGAAGAATAAGATCAAGGTATTTCGGGCGATGCATGATCTCACCCAGGAAGACCTCGCAAAGGTAGTCGGCGTTACGCGGCAGACCATACTTGCAATAGAGAAAGGAAAATACGTCCCGTCCCTTGATCTCGCCTTCAGGATTGCCCGGCATTTTAAGGTAAATATTGAAGAAGTGTTCATGTACAATGAAGATGGCAGAACTATTGACGTCGATTAACAACATCTTTCTCTGGTTAAGAGAAGGTGCGAAGAGATCTCCTGCTCCCTTTCAAACCTTCTATTTCGCGCTCTTTTGATCCATGACAATAGTATCATCATTTTTTTCCAAAATGTAACATTTAACAGTAAAATCAAAAGGTATATATTACAAAATGTCAAATATACTTTACATTAAAAGTGCAGGCATGCTATGCCGGCACCTGCAAGAACAACACGGAGAACCACCTCATGAAAACACCTGGAATCTATTACGGTCTCATTGCCGCATTCTGTGTCCTGACGCTCTGTATTGTCATGGTCAATGCGACGGATGTGACACAACCTGCCACCAACTGCATCGGCATGCGAGGATTGGGACACGGACATCTCCCAACAGCTGATGAGATGATCACCCGTCTTGAACAGCAGGGTGTTGATGTCACCGAAGTGAAAACAGCACTCCAGAACGGAGACACTGCAACCGTGAAAGCATGGTTTGATACGTACCGCAATGCTCACAAAGACCAGATGATGAACAGTACTTCCCGACCCGGACCGGAGAAAATCATTGAGCGCCTCGAACAGCAGGGTGTCGATGTCACCGAAGTGAAAACAGCACTCCGGAACGGAGACACTGCAACCGTGAAAGCATGGTTTGATACGTACCGCAATGCTCACAAAGACCAGATGATGAACAGTACTTCCCGACCCGGACCGGAGAAGTTCATTGAGCGCCTCGAACAGCAGGGTGTCGATGTCACTGAAGTGAAAACAGCACTCCGGAACGGAGACACTGCAACCGTGAAAGCATGGTTTGATACGTACCGCAATGCTCACAAAGACCAGATGAAAGCCTTTTGCATGAAGGGAAACCTGCATGCTCGCGCTGCCCCGTAACAGAGCCGGGAAGCACCAAACCCCCTCTCCTTTTTTATGGGGCAGGTATTCTCAGACACCCGTCATATCATAAGGTGTGGGTGCCCAAATAAAATTGTACCCGGATTGGCACAATTATGTTCATATCAGTTTGGATAAACCAGAGTTATAACACAACGAAAAAGGAGAATTTATGAGAAAAAGATTAATTGTCCTCAGTATCTTCCTGTTACTCGCATGTATTGCAACGGCAAGTGGTGCAACGAGTTTGATCATTGCCACGTCACCCCAGGATGCGGCTGCACTTGTTTATGTATCAGGGTATGATCTCGACCCCGGGGTTTTTTATCCCTATGAGACTGGAACAGTTACGGTCCATGTATCCAACGCAGCGAATGCGTCGGTCGGACTCTCTATGCCGAATCTCATCGATCCGAAGGTTCACATCATAAACAAGAACTCGTTCAGCTCGATGACCAACATTGGACCGGGAGCTACGGTGGATTATTCATTTTTGGTCACCGTAGATCCGCCGGATGGGACGTATTTCCCATTATTTACCGTGGCGACAAAAACGGGGTGGGAAAGTAGTTACATCCACTCGACACTCAAAATTGTTGTGGATTCAACAGACATCAGGGCAAGTATCTCAAAAAAACCAGACAATTTCTCACTCTCCAAAAAGGACACGGTGAACGTGAGTGTCGTCAATCCCCGGGACGGGGATATTACCGATGTTCTCATCATACCAGAGGGCACCGGGGTTGATGTAACACCATCGGAAACCTTCGTTGGCACCCTAAAAGCCGGCAGTTCTGTCCAAGTTCCGTTCCAGGTCACTCCTAGCCAGCAGGCAAACCTCACGTTCCAAGTCAGTTTCCGTAACGGGGATAACAAGCACACCACTTCGGTTTCCCTCCCCATACTTATTGGTGAGGATAAACTGGCTGTGGTGCCTGTCGTCAACAACGTTGTCCTCACGTCTTCCGGATCGACCTACACTATTACCGGTGATGTAAACAACGCCGGGATCACGGATGCCAAGTCCGTGATACTTACCGTGGCACCACCTGCAAAAGCAGTTGAACCCTACGCGAAGTACGCGGTAGGGTCCCTAGCGTCCGATGATTTTTCGAGTTTTGAGCTCACGTTTACCAGCAGCGATCTCTCATCGGTACCTCTCCTTGTCCAATGGAAAGATGCTGATGGGAATTCGTTCAGTACCACCACGAACCTCGATCTTGGTTCCACTTCCAGCTCGACATCGAGTACGCGAACGGGCAGTTCAGGGAGTTCTGGTACAACAGGGGCAACAGCAGGAAGTTCTGCAGCCCGGACCGGAGGAGGTCCTCAGGGTGGCGGGAGTATCTTCGGGTTTGGTGGAAGCAGGGGCGGCGGGGGCATCAGTTCGTTTTATCCTGTTATTGCCGGCGCTATCCTGCTCATTGCAGGTATCGTAGTCTATAAGAAGCGGAAATGGATTGCTACAAAGCTGAAGAGAAAATGAGTGAACGAACATGAGTGACGTCCCACTCATACGGCTTGCCGATGTCACGAAAGTGTATCACCTTGAGAGTGGTGATTTCATGGCGCTCGATCACGTGTCACTCGATATTATGGAGAACGAATTTGTGGCGATCATGGGACCTTCGGGCTCCGGTAAATCGACCATGATGAACCAGCTTGGCATCCTTGACGTTCCTACATCCGGAGAACTGTTCATCAACGGGAAGAACGTGGCCGGCATGACAAACCTTGAGCGCACGCACATGCGCCGGGACATCATCGGGTATATCTTCCAGAAATTTTACTTAATTCCCCTTCTTTCAGCGTATGAAAATGTGGAATACCCGCTTATCCTGAAATACAAAAAGCGTGACGTCACGGGAAAGGCCGCGGCCGTTCTTAAATCCGTGGGATTCGATGAGCTGATGAGTTCCCATCGCCCAAACCAGCTCTCCGGTGGGCAACAGCAGCGTGTTGCGATTGCCCGGGCATTGGTCAATGACCCGAAGATTCTCTTATGCGATGAACCAACCGGCAACCTTGACCGGAAGACGGGGTTCCAGATTCTGGATATCCTTACCGGACTGCATAAAGAAGGAAAGACGGTCATTCTGGTAACCCATGACCCGAAGATTGCAGAGTATGCACACCGGATAATACAACTTGAAGACGGGAGGGTTGTGGAATCATGAAGGACATCTTCTTTGATCTGTCAGTGCGCAGTGTAAGGCTCAATTTCCTGCGTTCGATCCTTGCATCCATAGGGATCGTGATTGGGGTTGTGGCTATCTCCTCCATGGGAATGCTCGGTACCAACATGCAGCTCTCCGTCAAACAACAGCTCTCATCAAATGTCAATACGATTATGATCACTTCAGATGTGGTCAGGACCACATCAACTGCCGGAACCCCGGTAACTTCACAAGGGATAGACAAGAGTACACTCAATGATATCAGGAATGCTGCAGGACAGAACGATGTCATCCCGATACATAGGACAAGCACCCAGTTTACGATCGGGTCCACCGATGGGAGAGGTTCGATAATCGGACTGGATCCAAACGATATCACGAAGTTCCTTACCATCGAATCGGGAACAAATATTAAGGGTGGGAGTGACGCGCTTGTCGGCCCGAATATCGCCAGTAATTTTAATATGAATATCGGGAGCAGGATCAAGATCGGGCAGAACAATGTTTCAATAACCCGCCCGACAGTCCGGGTTGCCGGCATTCTCGCTGCGAGAGGATTTACTTCCGATGGAGTAAATACCGATAACGCAATTATCGTACCCGATACATGGTATACCGATCATTACGGTGACAAAGATCTCTATGGTCAGGTCAATGTGATCCTGAAGAATATCGACACCATAAACCAGACGGAAGCAGCAATTGATGACAAGGTCAACCGCAAAACAGACGTCATTCGTGTCAGTGATGCCAGCTCACGGCTTTCCAGCATTTCTTCAACACTTGGTACAATCACCACATTCATCCTTGCAATCGGCAGTATATCCCTTGTCGTCGCTGCAGTCAGCATCTTCAATGTCATGATGATGTCCGTCAACGAACGGGTGCAGGAGATCGGTATCCTGCTGTCTATCGGAACAGAAAAAGGGGAAGTGCGCCGTATGTTCCTGTACGAGGCATTTATCCTCGGCATCATCGGGGCCGGTGTGGGAGGGATCTGCAGCCTCGTTATCGGATATTCCGTTGTTAGTGCCATGATTGGCAATACTGCATATTTCTTCCTTCCGGAAAGCATCATCTATGTCCCGTACGGAATGATCATCGGAGTTGTTGTCTGTGTTCTGTCGGGATTATACCCGGCATGGAGGGCATCGAACATGGACCCGATTGAGGCACTGAGAGCTGAATGAGCGTGGATATATATTCAACATTTTAGCGCAGGGAGTTTTTGGATCGGATGGACCAAGGTTGAGAGGCGGCGGTCGGGAATTATAACTACAGGTTGGGATTCATGTCAGCCGGCCAATGGAATCCAGAATACGTGAGATCAACCTGACCGGTTATCACTACTGCAGGAATCCGGAGATTTTGGACAAAAGCGAATTTTTGTTTGAGGAATGCTGGGATCTCAGGCTCAATGCGGGGCAATTCCGGGTCAAACCCTGAAATTCCCTGCTCGACTTCAGATGTTTTAGCAGGACATTTAGCGCGTGGATGGAGAGGTTTTTTGAGAGGCCTATCCCTGATTGCCTGCATCCATCTGCAGCTTCAACAGCGCAGCGGCAATCTCAAGCGAGGTATAATCGTCAACCATGATTCGCTCAATGGTCTCTATCTGTTTTTCAAGGTTACCGGCATCGACAGTCTGCTTGATTTTATCGGCAAATGCTTTTGTCCTTGACTCTGCAGCATCACGCGCTGAGGGGATGGGGATCCGGGAGATCGTGATATTTGCGAGGCGCTGGATCTCTCGCATCTTGTAAACATCTTCAGGGCCGACAAAGGTGATGGCACGTCCGCTCCTGCCCGCCCGTGCCGTCCTGCCGATCCGGTGGACGTAATATTCAGCGACCTGAGGGACATCCAGGTTGACAACAAGATCGATGTCATCGACGTCAATCCCCCGTGCCGCAACATCGGTAGCCACAAGCAGGTCAATCTCGCCTTTGCGGAACTGCGCCATCACCCGGTCACGCTGGGACTGTTTCAAGTCCCCGTGAATTTCGCCCACACGGTACCCAAGGGTTTTGAGCCGTTTTGTCAACTGGTCGACGCGCCGTTTCGTGTTACAGAATACCAGCACGAGTTTTGGGTCCATCTGGTCCAGGAGCCGGCAGAGTACGTCGAACTTATCCCTGCTGTGTACGTCGATATACCGCTGTTCGACCTCGGGGACGGTCAGCTCCTTATGAGGGATCTCGACAAACTCCGGGTTCTTCTGGAACCGCCGGGAGATTGCAAGGATTGGTTTTGGCATGGTTGCGGAGAAGAGGACGGTCTGCCGTTCCTGGGGGGTCTGCTTAAGAATCGTTTCGATATCAGGAAGAAACCCCATATCCAGCATCTGGTCTGCCTCATCGAGGACAACCATTTTCACCCGGGACAGCGAAAGCGTCCGGCGGCGGAGGTGGTCGAGAACGCGTCCCGGAGTCCCGACAACGATCTGGACACCGGTCTTTAATGAGCGCAACTGCCGTTCGATCGGCTGCCCGCCATAGATGGGTAGTACGGTTGTATGGGTCATGTGGGCTGCAAGCAGGGCGATCTCTTCTGCGGTCTGGATTGCAAGTTCCCGGGTGGGGGAGAGGATGATGACCTGGGTCTGCCGGTTATGGGGATCGAGCCCTTCGAGCGCGGGAATACCAAACGCCGCAGTTTTTCCGGTACCGGTCTTTGCCTGACCGGTCACATCATTGCCTGCAAGGATAAGGGGTATTGCACTGATCTGGATTGGTGTGGGTTCTTCAAAGCCCATATCTTCGACAGCCCGGAGTATTTTTGGGCTGATGTTGAATTTTTTGAACGAAAAAGAGGTTTCCATTTCTTAATTATTGGTGCCCTGAGGTCTTTATAGATGTTATTGAACAAAAACAAAAAAATGCCGGCCGTGAATTAAAAATTTCCTGAACCTCTCCTGTCTGATTCGGGTTTTAACGTGTTTTATCAATCACACAATACCTTAATCCCGTCAGACATCATTTATAATACTCTGATAACCTGTATTCAAGCAGAGATAAGATTATCATAGAATCAGGAGTGGATTAACTGTCATTCAGGAAAGATCAAAATAACGGGGAGTTCGATGTTGAGACCCAGAACGAGACCGGCACTGAAGTAATCCGTGTACGGTTACCAAAAAAACGGAACCGGGAGATATTTGCCTCTGCCGACCTTATGATGGGGGCAAATCACATCCGTGTCCGGTGTTTCGATGGTGTCACCCGCATGGGCAGGATCAAAGGGAAGATCAAAAAAAGGGTCTGGATACGGGAAGGAGATACGTTAATTGTTGTTCCCTGGAGCTTTCAGGACGAAAAATGTGATATTATTTACCGGTACCTCAAACCACAGGTAGAGTGGTTACGAAGGAACCGGTATCTCTGAAATTTTTTTTATTGGATTTTTGTAATTCTTACCCGAATTTTTCATCCGGTTTTGTAACTTCAATCAGGACATTCCCCGAAGGTCTCTCTTTTCACTCCTTGTAAAACACCTCTTATACAACGATTCCCGACAAGGGATGACTACTTCATCTCTCAGGACATATACTATACAGTGATTCGTTCACAGGATGAAAGATGAAAGGGATATTTCTCGATTCACGGGTCTTTGTGCCCGATACCACCCAAATCCAGATCCTCAAAACAGTCGCAGATAAACCAGCCTGCCATATCAGTCATGTTGTGCACCAGTTACTGCCTGACCACAGCGAAAGCATCGTCCGCTCCGGTGTACACAAGTTGCTTTCAAAAAGGTATCTCGACGGGGGAAAAGCAAATAACGAGATCCTTTTAAGGATCACTTCGGGTGGCCGTATGGCTCTCCAGCGGACAGCGGACTAAAACACCTCGTAATCTAACTGACTCTTTTTTGTTATCGCCGCTCATCAGGGCGAATCTTTGTCTCGTCATGAGTCTTCTTGTCGGACACATCACATATCGGGAGGAACAGGGTTCCCAAGGGTTTATCATCCTGATGGTTATTCATTGTAGCAGGATGCTGCAGTAGTTAGAAAAGGAGATAGATCGCGGTGATTTCAATCCGTTTTTACCGGATTTATGATATAGGCAGGGAGATCGATCTCGACTGGCTGGAACGCGAACTTGCAAAGAGCTTCGTAACAGCACGGGCGAGTTTCTTGAGGGTCAAGCAAAAGTCCATCATGATCGAGGACCCGCCCCTTTCGATCCGTATGCTGCCGGTGCGGGTGGAACGGAAAGGAAAAACGTTTGAGTTTTCCGTGGTTGCCCGTGTATATGATATCGGGGCGATCAGTTTCTGTTTTGTGTATGAAGATTCCACATCTGATTTTTCCTCGCTCAACGAGATCGCCTTCCTTTTTGCCGGTCAGGAAGGGCTCTCGGACTTTTATCTCCAGAACCTCACCAAACTTGGGGAGATCATCAAACCGCATATCAAAAACTTTGCATTCGATCAGGATTTTTTTGAGGATTATACCATCTATGTGACCGACCATAGGGACGATGCGATTGACCCGGTACCCCTGCTGATTGGTGAAAGCACAACAATTTCCCCCCAGATGGGAGAGGAAATTATCAGGAATTCGCTCAGTTACACCCCGGATGACATTGCGATCATCTCCTGGGATTCAGCCCTCCTCTGCAATCCGGAGTTGCCTACTGATCTTATTGACCTTATCGAATATGCCAATGTGCAGGTTCTCGAGCTGAGGTACTATGACCGGGAACTCACCCGCCAGATGGAGAAGATGTATGACGATATCGAGCATGCTGACAGGATGTGGAGGTTCCTGCGGACGCACCAGTACCACGCGATCATGGGCAAACAGATGGAAACGTATGCAGAGATCTCCGAGATTATCGAGAAAGTCAACAACCTGATCAAAGTCACTGAGGACGTTTATTATGCCCGGGTCTATGCAACAGCCTTAAAGGTGTTCCGGAGCGGGCAATGGAGCGGAAGCGTGAGCCGGAAGATTGATGTGATCCGGGAGAATTATTCGATGCTCTCAGATGAAGTCCGTATCCAGCACTCAAACTTCCTCGAATGGGTGATTATCATCCTGATAGCTCTGGAGTTTGGCCTCGCCATCTGGCAGAGCATGCGGGCATAGCACCCGTAAAGAGGCACCAGACAGGAGTTCATTCCCTGATCCATGACGGATGCATCAGATCCTGTTAAAATCTGCAATTCTCCAATCCAATAAAAACCGTAAGGTCGAGGAATAAAAGAACAAGACATGTTCACGATATAACCTGAAAAGAACAGGACATGTCGTGAAATTTTTATTTAAAAACGAAAGAAAGAAAAAATTTAGAACCGGGGTTTCCGGTGCTTTGGAAGGCAGTCCTGGCAATAGACAGGTCTTCCTTCGGTTGGCTTAAATGGTACTTCGCAATCTTTACCGCAGTCTGAACAGACTACCTTTGTCATTTCACGGGGGCCGAAGTTTCTCGGACCGCCAAAATTTGATCCATACATAATGTTTCTCAAACAGCCTTTTGTTAGAAAACTGTATACTAAAGAGAACGGCTGAGTTTAAGAATCTCTGCATGCCTGCAGGAGAATTTATGGTGCGATACTCATGCCCTTGTATATTTCTGTTTCACTGCCATCCTTCCCGCAATCGTTTCTCTTATTTCCTGAACCGATCCATGTAGTGAGTGTGATGCGCGAGCCGCCGGTCAAAAAGATCCTGTACTGGTGCGACCACTGCAATGTTCCGCTTATCGGGCAGGGATGCGCCTGCGGCATGAACGGAAAAAAGATCCCCCTCCTCCAGCCCTACGATCTCCGCCCGGCATTAGCGGCAGATATGGCGCTGATAACACGGCTCATCCATGAGCGGTTCGGTGAAGTCCCACTCCAGAAAATAGTACTTTTCAATAAAACCGGCGGTATCGACCGGGCTGATCTTGTGATTATGAACGGGGAGCGGTTTGGCTGGCTGACGTTCAATCTGGTGGCGCGGAGATATTCCCTCGATATCGCACCGGAAGCCCTGCCGTTCCTGCTCCCTCATGCAAACCAAGGCATCGTCGACCTTGAACAATACACCGGTGTCAGCAGGGAACAGGGCAGGATCGGGGGCAAGAAGTTGGTGCTCAACACCCCGGTACCCGATGGGACGGCGATAGTAAAATACCGGAATAAGTTTGGCACCGGTATGGTGAGAGACGGGCAGATCAAAGTCAGGGAGATCGTTTCCGTTGAACCAAGAACGCCCCAAAACCCGGACTGGAGCGTTGCTGTCCACCAGAACCGGTACCACCTCAAAAACCTTGAGCGCACCGCTGTCAGGACTATCAGGCACCACATAAAGGACCGCCCGGTCATCAACGTCTCGTTCTCCGGGGGCAAGGATAGCACTGCTGTCCTGCACCTTGCCCGTAAGGCAGGCGTGACATCGGCGTTTTTTATCGATACCGGCATCGAATTCCCCGAAACGGTCGAGTTTATTCGGGCACAGGGAATTGAGATCATCCCGCCGGTTGTCGATTTCTGGCAGGCTGCGGAGAAAGCAGGTCCTCCGGGTAAGGACCACCGCTGGTGCTGCAAGCTCTTAAAACTCCGGCCGCTCAAACTCTACCTCACAAAGATTGGCCCGTGCGTTACCGTGCAGGGCAACCGGTGGTACGAGTCATGGAACCGGGCCGATCTCGAAGAGACAAGCCAGAACCCTGACAATGTGCTCCAGCTCAACCTCTCGCCGATCCGGAACTGGCGGGCGCTCGAAGTATTTTTGTATCTCTGGTGGCAGAAGATACCGATCAATGTGCTCTATGAACGGGGCATCGAGCGGATCGGGTGCTACCCCTGCCCGTCAATGCTTGAGAGCGAGTACGAGGAACTGGGGAAGATGCACCCCGGTGCGGTGCACCGCTGGAACAAGGTGCTTGAACGGTGGGCTGCAAAAAAAGGGCTGCCGGAAGAATACCATCGGTGGGGGCTCTGGCGCTGGAAGGCACTGCCCCCCAAAATGCGGGAGCTGTGCGGTGCCCGGGGGATTTTACTCAATGAGGATTATTCCTTAAAGCCTGTGAGGGAACACAACGTGGAACAGAAACAGGATACAAAACAAGGTGATGCAATCGTGACACAACCTTTTGACCGGCTACCGAACACATTTGATGCGGAGAAAGCCCGCAGGGACTTCCCGATCCTTTCAGAACTCATCTACTTTGACAACGCGGCAACTTCTTTCTCCCCGGAGCCGGTGGTGCAGGCAGTGGTCGAATTCGAGCACCAGTACCGTGCAAACGTCGGGAGAGGGGTGCACCGGCTGACACGGATCGCCTCGCAGCGTTACTGGCACGCCCATGAAAAGGTGGCGAAGTTTATCGGCGGTCAGGATGGAGTAACAGTTTTTACGAAAAATACTACTGAGGCAATCAACATGGTGGCGCAGGGGCTTGCTTGGAAGGCAGGAGATCATGTCATCACCACCGTCCTTGAACACCATTCAAATCTCCTGCCCTGGAGGAACCTGAAAAAGCAGGGCGTCGGCGTCGACATCGTCAGTATTGAACCGGACTATTCACTCGACCTTGGTGCATTTGAACGGTTAATTTCAGATAATACACGTCTTGTCGCGGTCACGCATGCCTCAAATGTGCTCGGCGTGATCACCCCTATTGAGACGATCGCCCGGATCTGCCATGACCACGGCGCTCTCCTCCTCATTGATGGTGCGCAGGCAGTCCCGCACATGCCGGTTGATGTCGCACAGCTCGGGTGCGACTTTTACGCTTTCTCCGGTCACAAGATGCTCGGGCCGACCGGCACCGGCGTCCTCTGGATGAAGGAACCAGTCATCGAACCTTCGATGCTCGGCGGCGGCATGATTGAGACCGTGACAGCCGAAGGATATACCCCTGTGGAAGGCTACCAGAAATATGAGGCAGGCACCCCGAATATTGCCGGGGGGATCGGCCTTGGTGCGGCAACCGATTACCTGACGGCGATTGGAATGGACAAGATACGGGAGCATGAAGAGCGGATCACAACCCGGCTTATCGACGGGCTCTTGAAGATCAACCGGGTCCGTGTGTATGCCCCGGCACAGCAGGCATCCCGGATTGGTGTTGTCTCGTTTACCATTGACGGGCTTCACCCGCATGAGGTCGCCCAGCAGCTCGATGAGGGCTCCGACATCATGGTGCGGTCAGGGCACCACTGCTGCCAGCCGCTTATGGACTATCTCGGGCTTACCGAAGGTACGGTGCGGGCGAGCCTCGCGCTCTATAACATCGAACAGGAAGTTGACCTGCTCATCGCAGCGATTGACGAGATCGTCCAGGGATTGTAAACCGGGCGATACTCCAATCAATGGTCCACCCAATGACTTCGCAAAACGATGCAAAGCAACGGGCTGCGATTGTGCCCGGAATGAGCGTTGATATCGTAACAAAAGCGAACCAGCGGAGCGGAAAGGTTGTCAGGGGCATCGTGAAAGAAGTGCTCACCAACACCTCATTCCACCCTCACGGGATTAAAGTAAGGTTACAGGACGGACAGGTGGGAAGGGTGCAGAAGATTATTCCGGCGGAATCGGAAAAGGGAAAGTGATTATTTCCGGTTCTATCAATTAAAGGACCAGGACAACCACACGAATCTCGCTGGAATAGGTAAAATCCACAAGAACAATGGATCCCTGTTCCAGCTCATTCATCTGCCAACCTTCTCTTCGAATACTCCTTCCACGCATCATCCCGGTTTTCATAATCGATCTCAATCTTCGCCTTCCGGAAAATGATCCGGTCGTCATCCGATGAAATCTTCAGGTAATCCCCTGCCTCAATACCAAGGCGCGAACGGATTTTCTTGGGAAGGGTGATCAGCCCGTTTGAAGATACCTTGACAAGTGTCTGGTCCGGCATATATTCCCACATCTTAGAATTAAAGATTCTTAGATTAATAGTGTTGTGGGATCGAAAGGGTTTCATTGTGCAACAAACTGGTTGACGATACCTATGACATCGTACACTTTTAAGAGTGAATTCCGATAAGACCTATATGCTTCCGTCACGTACGAGACCACCCTGCCACTTGCAAAAAAATCCGGGGCAAGGGGGGTATGCCATGTGGGGGGAGGTCTCATTCCGGCAACAGTAGGGGGTGGTCTCACGGGAACCCCCCGCCCCCAGTTTTCCACGAATACCGGAAACCGGCCTCACCGCTTGAAACTCCATGCGAACCGCTGCCCGACCGGATGCAGCAAGGGGGGTTCAAACCAGAAAAGAGGGGGAGGGGGTTGATCTTGTAGTGTAAAGTGACATCGTGTCCTTTAAGCAGTCCTCAAAGATCTTTGAAACAAACTGTCCGCCATTGTCTGTGTAAAGCATCCGTGGCTTATTGAATCTCTTAAAATTGAACAATAAAAATATATTTTTTATCAGAATAAAATGATGTTTACATACCAAAGACTATTAAAATTTATCCTCTTACCGCTCCTGGTGCTTCTCCTTTACGAACTTTAGAAGAGAATTCTTTTTTCACCTTGTCCTTTACAGTATCAATGACACTTTTATCAGACTTTTTTTTATCTGCCATAATAATTTCCTCGCACTACCAGATTTGCTAAATATGAATTTATCAACTATCAATATTTATATAAAATATAAAAACTTTGCCGTTATATCAGCAGCATCCATTAAATGACATCGTATCTTTTATTTTCACACCACGAGAAAAGTACTTTATATACTATAAATTTATATAACGATCTTATGTCCTCCTTATACATTGAGAACAAAAATACTTGGGGGAGAGAGGGTCGTTTAGAGATTGAAAACCAAAAAATATCAACCCCAAATTATGTTCCAACCAGAAGTGAATTTTTAAATTTACAGGAGTCTCCTTTCGTCGATAAAAGGGATTATAGGAAAATAAATTTTGGAATTTATGGTTACTGGCTCAATGATAGTACCATTAAACGAATAAGCGATAAAGGGAAAGCATATCAAAATATTAAAAATTACATCAACCAACGGATTCAAATTATTGAAACCCCCATCAAAATGCTTCATTTTGAATTTAATCCGGATGTTTCTCATTTAGATGCCGTTACGTTGAAACTTTTATTGGATCTTCAAGTTTCAGCGGGAGCAAATGTTATTGAGATTCCCCATGTCCCAAAACAAGGTAATAACTATAAAAAAATACTGGAAAAAGCTGTTGAATGGAAAAAAGAGAGTTTAAATGAAAATCAACTTATGGCAATTGCATATGAGCGCGACGATATTAAAATTATAAAAACAAAACTCAACGAGATAAATTCCATCGGGATCCACATCCATTCTGAAAATTTCCCTCTCCTATATGAGATTGAAGAAAAGATACGTCCTTTAGATATCTGGACACACGCATTTTCAACACCTAGATCTTACCGGAAAGTAAATTATAAAGGAACGATGGGTGCATTCCTCAACAAATTTGGAATCGATACTTTCAGTACATATGTTGCAACTTCAGAAGTTGCCAGAAATTACGCTTATGCACAAGAAAATAAAACTGATATTCAAAAACAAGAAGATGCGAGGACAAGCAAATATTTTAATCCTATTGACTACAGCACAACTAAATATGAGACTATGGATAAAATATTAAATCCGGATAATATCGCAGAAATTGAGCTATCGAAATTTTGTTCTTGCCCTGTTTGTAGAAAAAATTCTCTCCTTAGTATTGTATCTAATTTCGGTTCAACTCATATAAACACAAGATCACACGAAGTTTTAGCAAATGCTAACGAATCAGCAATGATTAAGGAGAAGATAAGAAGTAATGAATTTGATGACTATCTCAAATCAAAGAAATTCGCTTACATGCTGACGGGGAGATCTCAAGCTACGTTCCAATAAGAACCATAGTTGCTTCAAATCTTTCTGTTAATTTTTGAATCTCGTTCTCATCTAATGGGAAAGTAGTTTTTGGTGCAATGAGGATATCGGTAAACTCTCTCTGTAAATGTAACAACGATTTTAATATGCTTTTATCTTCGATAGGCGCATTGGGAATAAATTCAATAAATAACAATTCTGCATTACGGTTTAGATTTCTTTGAATGCTATTTCGTATTTGTTTGAAATAATCCCCATCGAAATGGGAAAGATCAACTTTTCGTTTAATAATTTGGATCTTCTGCATTTTATTAACCCGTTTTGTTTTCAGGGAGAAGCAATACCATCACATCACGGCCAATCCATGTTTTTGGTACGTAAATCAAACCATTCGATTTTCCAGATTTTCCAACAGAAAATTTTTCGAAATCTACTATGTCCAGCGAGATCGACCCCTCAAACTTCATATGGCATCCAAACTTTTACCTAGTCATTAACTAGTTTAAAACCAGTTAATGACTAGTTTTATTTACAAATGTTGATACTGTATTATTTAAATATTTTCCAAGATTCAGACAGAAACGGGTTTCTCCTTCATAATCTGCATTGGTGTCTTGTATCCCAGCTTCTGGATTTCCCTTTCGTTGTTGAACCAGTTCCGGAACTCTTCAAGGCTTTCAGAGAGTGATTTGGGAGTCATATAATTATGGTATGCGATCCACTCGTCAAACATAATCGACAAGACGGTAAAATCTATTGGGAACTCTGGTGGGATTCTTGTTCCGAAAAAGTGGATCGGGAGAAGGGTAAAAGTTCTGTTACTTGAAGAAGTCGCTGAAGAAGAGTGAATCTACATTTTCGATATTTTTCATTGTTTCGTTAAGTGCCGAAATCTCCTTAGTTTGGTACTTTATTTTACATTTCCGGTATTTTAAGGACGTTTCTCAGAAAGTCTATATTCCGGAAATTTCAAATAGTAAAAATAGTGTGAGGTGATCATAAGTCCCATTCGCCGATTCGTAAAGCGGATCGCCAAATTAGAATGGGCATATCACTATGTGCGGACGGGTTGTAAAACTTTAAAACCGAAGTGGCGAGAGTCGGAAGACTCAGGACACGCGGCAGTAGAATCGACAACTATCTGTTTTGTTGTCCTGAGAAAAATAGTTTTCGGTATTGGATAGCGAGTGCTCTAATTTGCCTTTTAAGGCAGGAGAAAGATAAACTATGAATCTGGCAGAAATAATACTGCTTACTTTGGCTCTCTATATTGGGGCATATATTGTCTTTTCATTCGCATCAAATCTTTGGTGGCTTGGATTGATAATGGCAGGGTTTGCAGTGCTTCTTACAATACGGGTTGCCGGGGAAATACTGTTTGGAGATCCTTCAAGCAGTTAAAATATTTTAATTTTTTACGGATTTTCTACCAATACCCCAAAAACTTAGTAACAAGAATAAGAAGAACAATCAAGAAAACAACAATCCATACAGACCAGCTCTTTTTCTTTTGCCAAGGAATACCCCGATTTCGATGTAATAACTTATTGAACTTTTCATCCACACCCTTCGCTCTCATCGGAGGAAGGTTGGTTTGTGGTATTTTTGAGTGCTTATCCGTTTCATATGCAACCTCCCGTCTTTGTCCGATTTTTGCCCGATCAATATCATCCATGTGTGTAATTCAATTCGTGTCTCGATATAATTGTTTTCGTACAATCATTTTTCTTATTTGAATTCTGAATCATTCACTTATGGGGCTTTGTGAATTTTGTGGAAAGGAAACCAGAATACCATTTACTTGTAAGTTGTGCGGTCAGAACGTATGTGGAGATCATAAACTTCCTGAGAATCACAAATGTATGTATGTCGATATTGCAAGAGGCAAATCTGAGAAATTCAAAATTCCAGAACAAAATATTTTCAAAGGGACTAAACAGCATAAATAAATTTCATATTCTGAAGAACTTTTTAAATTTGTAAACTACCCATACCCCAAAAATATATTCGAACAGTGTTCTTTTCATTGATGGATTTTGGTACTGAACCTTTTTCCATAACCGGTTTCGGATTTTTTGCCGAATTGTATGCCCACGAAGTCCACGTCCTTTACACATATCGTGGCTGGTACAAACAATACTCCAGTTAATTTTCTTGAATTTTATTGGGCGTGGTGTATCTTCGTGTGAGATTCTTTCGGCATAATCAAGCGTTCGCTTTGTAAAAAAGTAATCAGAATCTCGCATTTGCTCAACTCTATCTTTTACGATTATTCACAACTCTACTTTAATTAAATGTTTTACAAAAAGGACACGATGTCACTTTACACCACAGATAGTGGCAGGGGGTATCCCCCACCATCGTACATGAGTGGGGGGAGCTGGTCTGAGCAAGGTCGACCCCTTGGAGGGGTCTGAGGGGGTACCTCACTTTGATCGGGTGGGGGGGCACCTCATGACACATGAGTGGGGGTACCCCCTCTGTTTGCACAAGAAACAAAGGCCGTCCCGCTGGAGTCTCCGTCGGAGACCCAAAACCGGGAAAGGGTGGGGGTACCCCCTCATGTGCTCATGGGTGGGGGGCAGGTGCTCGTACTCAAGACCCCCTCACGCGATCGCGGAAGGGGTCTCGATCAAAGTGGGTGGGGGGTATACCCCATGTCCGCGAGTGGGGGGTGCCACCCTGTTGTCGTCGGGAGGTTTCTGAAGATTGATGCGGCATAGGAAAAGATGAGGGGGGTAAATGAGTTTGAAGGTGGGGGCAGGGTATGACCGATGGGGGGTATCAGGGTGGCCCCCAAGTATGTTGATTAAAAATTTTTAGGATCGTGATAATCATTAATTTTTAATTCATCAGGGAATTTTTGCAGAGAAATTTGTGCTAATTTTATCGTCTTCTCCCTTTTTTTCCCACGTTCAAATTCTTCATATTGCATTGCAAGGATTAAATAAATCAATGCGGCACGAACGGTTTTAAGTAATTTTAGTGTTTTTCTCTCAAAATCATGAATTTCAATTGAATATGAAAGATTCTTGTCAACTTCACCTAAAAAATTATAGGATAAATTGGGATTATCATCATCTGATAACTTTAATTTTAAAAATTTATGTTCAAGATGATTTCGGATTTTATACCACTCCTTTGCATCTGGTTCTAATGCATCGGTATATCTGATATCATCCTCAAATAGATCTTTACTTATCCAAAATAATCCCAGTAACGGGAGATTATTTTTTTGTGTGAGATTTGGATTTAACACAAAAATTTTTTCACCTGAAATGCTCGATTTGCGTTTATTCTTTTTTTGTTCAATATACCATATCTTTTTGAAATACACTCTATTCTCGATTAGCCCTAATTTGAAATAGTAATTTAAAAAGAAGGCAATCTTATCAAAAATAGAATAGCAGATCCTGAATGAATTTTTTATTTCTTCGGAAGCTTTCGAATAAACAGGATTGTCTTCTGTATCAAATAAAAAAACCTCTTTATCTGAAAAATGGGCTTCATTTTCTGAAATGCCCTTATAATAAGAATATCTAGCTGTCACAAATTCTTGTTTCAGGAGGTTATACAATATTTGACAGTTAGGACCTTCATAGATTTTTGTTGTAATGGACGGAATATGTAGGATATCATTTGCTGCTATCGGATATGGCCCAATATCATTAAGCGGATTTAAAAATAGGCAATTTTGTAAACACCATTTTCGATATTGAATTTCTTCATCTGAATTTCCAAGGGAGAATGAATTCAAATCCAGATCTTTTTCGAGGTATACATTGTTAATTCTAGATTGAATGTATGAGATTCCTTGTTGAAAATTCTTTGAATTATCGTGTGCTAAATCACATTCTAATGATGATTTTAATAATTCATAAGCGGCATGTGAAATAACAGACTGATGGCCACGGTCGTATAAAAATTGTGCATACCACAGGTAGCTAATACCTTTGCACCCTAAAGCCATCCCAAACTTCGGATTGAGGGATAATACTTTACTTCTATATTCAATCGCCTCGACAAACCTGCCGATATTTGCCATCAAATTTCCTAAATTCGTGTTGATTTGAGAATACCTCGTATTTTCCCAAAATTTTTCTTCTTTAGATCTTTTAGTTTTGGAAGATGATTTGGTGATCGAGAGTTGAATATATTTCAGAGATAATCGAAAATTTAGAATTTCTTTGTCGATTTCTGGATTTTCCCATTTCGAGATAACATCATCCTTAGTTTTTTTCAAAATTCTTTGATTACAATAAGCGTTAGCCAAAAAGTAGTGGCCTCCTGCTTTTTCATAATCAGTTAATTCTTGTTCCAAAAAAGGTTCCAGATTTGTTATTGCATAATTGAGCCCATCCAATCTTTTAAGGTCTAATGAAAAATCTATCAGTAGTGATATTCTTTTTAAATACTCTTGATTGGTTAAGTCAAGGAGAACATTCGAATTAAAAAAAGACTGAATTATTTGATTTTTTTCAAGATCAGTTATTTTTGAAGGATTAAAGTCGAAATTCAATTTGTTCCCACTCAAGGGATAATAATATTTTTAAACAGATGACAGTTTCGATTCCGAATGAAATTTTTAAAAAGAGCGCGTCGCTATTCAAAATACTTTTCAGAGCAGAGAAAGCGTACTTACAAAAGTGACATTTTTTCGGGATACCTATAATCAAAACCCGCGATGCGAGGGAGGGGATTTGAACCCCCGAACTCCTGCGAGATCAGGCCCTGAACCTGACGCCTTTGACCTGGCTTGGCAACCCTCGCGCCTGTAATCATTACTTCTAAAATTACATAAAGTTAGGTATTCACTGCTTCTTTGACCCGGATACCCTATCTACCATATCGATCTTTTTGCCAGTTCCTCATCCATGGTAACTAAAAAATCGCACCATCATGATTTGCCAAAAAGGACGGGCACAATAATTTCTGACAGATTGGGCACTATGCCGTCGTCACTGGAGAATAGGACATAAAGGTTCTCCATTAGTATTATGATTTGAAGCGCAGATTACATACTGGATGGCTGATAAACAGTACGAAACATTAAAGATCGAAAATATCGTCGCGTCCGGCGTTATTGCTGATTCTATCGATCTCGCAATGGTCTCAAAAAAGATCCCCAGCTGCGAGCTCAACACCAAACGGTTCCCGGGCGCAGTATATCGGATCGAAAAGCCAAAAATTGCATCCCTGATATTTTCCTCAGGAAAGGTTGTGCTCACCGGAATCCGGGACAAAAAAGCACTTAATGATGGGTTAAAAATCATCATCAGCTCACTCAAAGGAGCAGGAGTGAAGACCTACAAGGAACCCAGAGTTGCCATCACCAATATCGTCTGTTCGTACGACATCGGCAAATACATCAACCTCAACAAAGTCGTCATCACGTTAAACCTTGAAAATATCGAGTATGAACCCGAACAGTTCCCCGGCCTTGTTTACCGTATCAAGGACCCCAAAATCGTTGCCCTTCTCTTCAGCTCAGGTAAGATCATCCTCACCGGAGGGAAAAACATTGAAGATATCAAGAAGGGACTGGACTTCCTCGAGCAGAAACTCGAAAGTATAATGTAATTTTTTTCACATTCCTTTTTTTTATAGTTTTGAACGCAACACTCTTGGCAATTGTTAACTCAAAAGTGTCAGAAATTGGTCTGATTAGGATCTGGCTGCGTTAACACTATTTGAGAAGGCTAATTTAGTATTAAGTAAGGTCTTCGACAATACTTTTTCATTGCCAGAAACGATGCGTCTGGATAAAATTGCGCTCTGCTTTCAGGATTTCACGGTAAAACCCATCCCCATCGGCAAGAGTTGCAATGATGCGGGATGCGTTCTCAGGACCAACCCCGCGTGCCGCAAGCGCAATTACTGCTTTTTTCCCGCTGGAGAGTATGATATTTGCATTTTTCATCAGCCGCCGCTCGGTTTCCTGTTCTTCAGGTGTTTTTTTCTTTTTTTTCGCAATCGCGTATAACGGTTCCTCCCATGGTTTGAGCGCTGCAATCAGCCGGGCCCCGCACTTCGGGCACTGGGGCTTGTCCGGGACGCGGGAGACCACCGTGCGGCTCTTCCAGTCACGGCAGTTCATACAGCAGAGCACAACATCATCGGCGTCAAGCCGGCGCTTGACCGCAGCGATTACTGCCTGATCTGCAGTGGGGGGTGGGATCTGGTCGCGTGATGTAAGCAGTCCTTCTGCACCGATTATGGAGAGCCTCCCGATACTCATGCTGATTTCCCCCTTCTGGATCAGCGCAACAATGGCCGCAGCAGTCTCGATATCCATATACTCAGACAGCAGCTCGCGGTAGGCTTCCTGCTGGACGACAGTACCATCGAAGAATTCCAGGAGTCTTTGAATACTAATTTTTTCATAGTCGGCATCCGGGTCAATTGCGCCAAATTTTTTTGCCACCTGCACGAGTTTCCACTTAAAAAGTGCTGTTCGTTTGAGGGCGAGCCTGATGATGCCCGGCAGGTGCAGGGGATCAAGCGAAATAAGTACGTCACGGACATCTGCCGCCCGGAGAGAGGAAGGGAGGCGAAGCAGGATCCTGTACGCGTCCAGTTCGATACCAACAGTAGTGCCGAACTTTGCCGAGATCAGGATGGAGATAACACGCCCCAGCGCTTCATTTGCCTTGTGCCCGGCACAGATGTTACAGACCACCCCCTCGTCAGAATTTTCAAGCGTGATGAGGTCATCGGTAGGAACCGGCGAACGGTTCTTGTCCATTGCACCAAGAAATGTCCGGACATACCGTATTCCGTCAGATTCGCGGGTGTAATCCTCGATGTTCCTCCTCTTTCGAATTGCCCCAGCTTCCCTCGCAATATTGTATGGTACCGGGATCTGTTCTCCTTCCCAAGAGGGTATCTCCCCCTGAACCTTCTTTGCCGGTTCAACGGTGAGTTTACCGTCCGCGATCTCGATGACACGCCATAACTGGCCCTTGGTGATAAAAACCGCACCCGTATGCACCCACCCAACAACAAAGGATTCATCAAGTGTTCCAACAGTCCGTCGTGATACCATGTCAAAGACCGGCACCTTGCGCTCATCATGGATCATGGAAAGGTTGCCGGCGAGATACTTCCGCGCCCGTGCCGTGGTCACGATCCTGCTGCCGTCCAGCCAGATGAGCCGGTGCTCCTGCATCTGCCGACAGACATCATCAAGAAGGTTGCCATGGTCCGAAAATACATGCGTCCGTTCGACAATTTCGCGCACCCTGTCCTTCTCGATCTCGCCATACTCGACAGCGATCGCGGCGATCTGGTTTGCGAGCACATCGGCAGCATTTTTGTGGGGTGTGACATCTTCGATATCGTTTGCAAGCGCCCTGCGCGCAATTACCACAGATTCCAGAAGATCAGAAAACCCGGTGGCAAGGATCGTGCCACGCGAAACTGTATGGAGCTGGTGCCCCGCCCTTCCGACACGCTGGACCAACCGGGCAACTTCACGCGGTGACCCGAACTGGATGACATGATCCACCCTGCCGATGTCGATCCCGAGTTCCATTGACGAAGTGCAGATAAGGGTCTTGATCTCCCCCCGTTTGAACCGTTCCTCGGCATCGATCCGCACATCCTTTGACAGAGAGCCATGGTGTACCTCAATATCGCCGCGTTCAAAAAGTTCGTGTGCCAGTGCCTCGGCGGTTACCCGCGTGTTCACAAAGACAAGTGTTGACCCTGCGGCGCCAAGCATAGAGGAGAGCACCTTTAACTGTTCTTTGAAGGTTTCGCCGGCAAATCTGACGCTGATGTCCAGGTGTTTTGCCACCGGAACCTGCACGACAAAGAAAGGTCGGTTACCGCACAGGAACCGCCCAATCTCATCGGGGTTTCCAACCGTGGCAGAGAGACCGATACGCTGGAAACTTCCTGCATAGACACATAGCCTTTCAAGCGCCACGGCAAGTTGCGCACCCCGTTTACTTCCGGCCAGTTCGTGAATTTCATCAACAATCACATACCGTATCCCGGTAAGGTGCTTGCGAAGGAGTTTACCCATGAAAAGTGCCTGCAGGGTCTCAGGCGTCGTGATGAGAAGGTCCGGGGGGGAAAGCGCCTGCCTGCGTCGCTCTGATGCAGGGGTATCCCCATGCCGTACTCCGATAGTGAGTGAAAGTTCATGACACCACCATTCCATCCGGGAAAGGATATCGCGGTTGAGAGAGCGCAGGGGAGTGATATACAGCGCCTTGATCCCTCCTCCTGATGAACCCGATACCAACCCGTTAAAGACCGGGATCATCGCGCTCTCGGTTTTGCCGGTACCGGTCGGTGCAATGAGGACGATATTTTTCCCGTTAAGGATCTGGGGGATTGCCTGCAACTGGGGATCCGACAATGTAGAAAATCCCCGCTTTTTTATACAGGCGCTTACCCGTTCATCGAGCTGGTCAAGTGGTGACATTGTCCTCTAATGCAGATACTAATCCGACATACGTACCATCGGCAAGAAAGACCTCTGCCCCCTCAATGCGGATTGACCGTGAGAGGGGAGAGAACGGGTGTCTTATGATCCGGAGAATATCAAAACCTGCGCATTCATTGAATGCGGGCATGAAAAGAACCCGTGTCTTTTTAAGAGCAATATCATTTTTTGCCCCCCATTCCTCCTCATCCTGATGTAGTTCTGCCAGAAGGTATGCCGGTGCCCGCAGCGAGCACCCCACCTCGTCATGCAGCGAGACCATGGGGTGGTGGTGGCCGCTGATGATCAGGCGTCCGGAAAGATCCGGATTTGGAATCGTATGCCCGTGCATATATGCAACACCATCGATTATTGCTCCATCCTTTGGCATGATCTCCCCTTTCTGCAGGAACCGCGTGATCCCAATGTCGTGATTACCGGGCAGTACCCTGATCGGGACTTCTTCCCGCAGAGAAGAGAGGATGTCGGGGATCTCCCGGTATTCCTGCCGGGTGGTCCGGGGAATGCTGTGTTTTACATCCCCAAGAAGGACAAGGACATCGGGGCTCGTCGCTTGTATGCACGCAATGACGCGTCTGAGCCGTTCTTTACTCCTGCTCGCAAAATGCCAGCCATGCAGGGCAAGGTCAGATTCGATGCCAAAATGGAGGTCGGCGACAACCAGCAGGCGCTTTTTGTTCTCAACGATAAGCGCGGGCCCGTCCTCAATAAACTGAAGGTTCATAGCAACTTGATGAAGCCTTTCTGGGGCTGATAACACTCATCTTCCCTGATCATCTCTTCAATTGCAGCCTTTGCATCATCCGGAGAAATGCCAACAGGCCCAGCGTGCGAGATTATTTCTTCAATCGCTAAGCCCCGTGCGCCCTGGTGTTCTTGTAGGATCGTTCTGATGAGATCAAGGGGGTTTACCCGTTGCTGCGCTAGAGTTACCGATGTGCGGACTGTAGAAACCGCCGATTCGGCCATCAGCACGAGATCCCGGAGATGCCCTTTGGTAATCGCATAGTGTACTATTACAGCCTCTATTTCAGGGATTACCAATCGTTTGTCGAGAGAATTCGCAAGGTCCTCCAGACGGCGTATTGTGAGATCGGCAGTCCGTAATATCCAGAGATCGCGAACAGTGCGGTCGACGACCTGTATGGATTCGGGACGTACAGACAGTGCATAAACCCCGTTTCTCTGGTACATCTGCGCTGTTCCTATAACCGTAAGAAATGAGGGGACCGGGATCTTCTTTGCCATCATGAAAAGTTCTGTCCTGAATCCCCTGATCACAACGTCAAAGGTGCCGGTCGGGTCAGAGATCCTGCAATGGAGCATATCCCCTTGATCGGATACTTCGGTCAGGGCTCCGCAGACAAACATCAGCCGGCACCATGCGCCACCGGGGGTAACAACAAATGAGGATCCTAATGATCCTGCTTTCTGAACGGTTAAGGTCGCGCGGTTGAATTCACCGGCAAAGACCCTTGCTGCACCTTCCATAGACCTGCCAGAGTATTTGGAGAGAAGAGAACTTCAAGGTATAGTCGTATGCAAAAAATGGATCAATTGCAGCTCATGCAGGCAGAGTTGTGGGGGAGCTCGCTCTCGCGGATCGCTTCCATTGCCGCGACCCGGTCATTTGTCGACATGACAAAGTTGTACGTATTGACGTACGAAACGTACGCATCATAATCCCATTTCTGGAGGGTCTGGGTAGCACCCGCCCGTTCTTCGAGTGCCTTCATGTTGGTCTTGATCGTCTGGATATCATAAAAAATACTCATCACGTAATTTACCTTACCATACAGGAGCGTCCCTGTGCCAACGGGGACAATGATCGGCGAGGGGGCTTTCCCGTACTCGTCATCATAAAACCCGATCAGCCGCGTTGTTGTCGTCTCGATATAAACATAATCCCTTTTCATGTCAGAAAATACCTTAAACGAGGGTTTGTTTGTCGATAAGTGAATCCTGATCCCTGCAGTTGCATGGTTCAGGGTGGGAAATATCAGGAGACCGACATCATACCCTTCACGGGAGAGGAGCCCGGTGAGAAGGATGGATTTTTCATCGCAGTCTCCCTTCTGGTCGTAGATGACCTCTATCGGATACCGCGGGTTGCCCGGGGTAGTATTATCATAGGGTATCTGTTGCACGAAACTTACGAGAAATTCCAGATATTCGTCGTCGGTAAGCGTCTGGCCACCTTTATAACGCTGTTTTCGTATCTCCTTAAGGATATCCGAGTAGAACGCCTCCATCGAGGGATCATCAGTCATCTGCTGGTAGAAATACCCCACCTCTTTGCTGTCGATGATCATATGTTTGTTTGATGATGCGTTTACTGCATGCATTATGGATGTGTTCACCGGGAGCCGCACTGAGTAGTCAACATCCCGGTACCTGAAATTAAAGGACCGGTATTCTATGGTATCATCTGCCCGGGGAACGACGCGTATCTGGTTATAGGAATAAGGATCCTCAGTAGGTGTTAAGGTGATTTCAGGAGTTTTGGGTATGGTCAGAGGGGGTGTTGTCTGGACGGGGACCGTGGAAGGCAATGGCACAAGCGCCGGAGGATGATGAGAGGATACAACGTATCTGGTCAGGGGCCCTTCACTTGTCAGGAGGCCTGAACAGCCCGCAGTGACCATACATCCTGACATGAGAATCAAGACTAAAAGGGGAAAAACCGGCCGCCGCATATTCGATGGTAAGAAGGCATTGTATTCAAGGATTGCCATGTTTAGTCGAAAACCCTGCTTTTGATACAACTTGGGTTTTCTCAAATGGTTGTTTGCGACAGCCATAGCAAACGGCCACGAGAAGAATCCGCAAGGTTCTACGAATTGTCGAACCACGAAGTGGTGAGACTGGAGAAGAACTCATCAGAGTTCTTCGAATTGTTGAATCTCGAAGAGATGAGACACGAGAAGAACCGCAAGGTTCTACGAATTGTCGAACCACGAAGTGGTGAGACTGGAGAAGAACTCATCAGAGTTCTTCGCTGGAGTGTTCACACATTCAATTCCTAAATAGACCAATCTTTTGCCTCTTTTGAGGCTACGATTGGTCAATTATTGTTGTGTTCTACACTATAATTAAAAAATTAATTTCTTGAACGGAAACCTAAACAGACTGCACAGGCACCGGTAATCCCTGCAATTGCAGCAACCGGGGAAAGGGGAGATTTCGTTGTTACCGGTACAACCGGTGTTACCGGTACGCTCATATTTGGGGGAATCAGGGCGGGGTCAAGTGCCTGCGCCTTATTAAACATATCCCGGGCTTCATCAGTTCTTCCGAGGTGTCGGAGGGCATCTCCCTTGTTATAATATGCGATTGAGTGGGTTGTTGTGAGGTTCCCGCTCACTGACAACGCCGAATCTGCCGCAGCGATCGCATCCTCATACCTGCCAAGCATTACAAGGATTCCCGCCCTGTTTGCCTGGATGAGGTGGTTAAGTGAAGTTGCGTTGAGCGCAAGTGCATCATCGGCAGCCCTGAGGGCTTCCTGATATTTCCCTTCATTTGCGAGATCAACGCTTTTTGAGTACAATGCTCCTGCGCTTGTGTACGAGTCTTGTCCTGTGGTAGCAGAGGCTGTGATAACAGCGGTGACTGGAGAGAACACAAGGAAGAGCACAAGAAGCCCGATGAATATGATACGAGTCTGTATGTCCATAAAATGCCTCACGTTAAGGTTGATATTCCCACTATGATTGCAAATGCGAGTAAAAAAAGATGATCAAGAATCATCGGTT
>Ga0268277_1000348_pt1 | contig 38238 bp, 41 predicted proteins | sample saktaG_5_FD_190132 | JGI IMG/M metagenome (GOLD analysis project Ga0268277, IMG submission 190132) | Saline water microbial communities from Sakinaw Lake, British Columbia, Canada - sak_2010_1_5_50m | ecosystem: Environmental > Aquatic > Non-marine Saline and Alkaline > Saline ... | reverse complement strand
CTATATCTATATTATTTGTTATACTTAATACTTCTTGAGTAAAATCACGATACAAAAATCTCCTCCCATTAGTTAATAATTTTATCCTTTGTTCAGGAAAATGTTCGCTAATAAATTTTAGAACCTTTAAAAATTCGGGATGCAAAGTTGGCTCTCCTCCGCTTAAATATATTGAATCATATGTTTTGATCTCTTTCTCCGATTTTTTAATTCTTTTAATTAAGCTTTTGTAACCATAATCAAAACTGCCGTCCCAAGCTGGCCAAGGCCTATCGGGATTAGTACACATTAAACAATTATTATTACATCTGTCCCAAAAACAAATATCCATAATTATTTCAACACAGGATTAAGCTCTTTATCTCCATAATGTTTAAGATATTCTTTCCAAATCCCTTCGCACAAATCAAATAATTTACATCCCTCACATCTTTTAGTTCTTTCCCGGCCAATTGATTTTCTTGAATTCTCAACATCAAAATTTTTAAAATCAGGCGCTAAATGCTCTGTTTTAAAAGTGTTTACTTCTTGTAATTCACTTATTTGATCGAGATAATTTTGAAAATGACATAAGGGAACATATCTAATATGCCAATGAGGTATCTTATTTCTTTTACCTATATCTAAGCATTTTCTAACATAAGGAGAAATTTTAGAAATTTTTGGAACTATTTCGTTAAAATTATCATAAGCCGCTCCATAATTAGGATCAACAAAAATAAATTCTGAATTCCTTATTCCTTGATCAAAAATAAATTTGCCTATCTCAGGCAAATATTTATAATTATCCTTAACGATAGTCGTGTTAGAGCCAATTTTTTTAAAGCCCAGTTTTTTAAAATTATTTAATCCTTTTAATAATTGATTAAAACTACCTTTTGACTGAGTTAAATAATCATGAATTTTAGAGTTATGGCCATGAATAGAAAAGATTATATCAGTTAAGCCAGCCTTAACAATTTTTTTAGCATATTCTAAATAAGAAAACATTCGACCATTAGTAGCTATATTGATAGTTTTAAATTCCAATTCTTTAGCAAATCTTATTAATTCAACAGCATCTTGTCTTATTGTTGTCTCTCCGCCAATAAATTCTATATAAGTAGTTCCTCTATTTTTCGCTTCAATCATTTCTTGCTTAATCTCTTTAGTAGTTTTATTATGCAATTTTCTTTTATTTTTATCAATGCAAAATCGGCAACGATTATTACATGCATAACCAATAATAATAACGGTTTTTTTTATTTTATTATTCATTTATTTGGTTTAACAAGAATGGGTATATATTTGTTCTCTTTTTTAAATTTAAATAATTTTTTATTATTTTTAAATATTTCAAAATAATTTGGTCTCATAATAATTTTATTTCCTTTTTCTATGAAACCTTTGACTCTATTTAATTCCTTAATTAGCTTCATATCGTTTTGTTGATAAAATTCAATTGAATCTAATCTTGATTCTAGTCGATCATATTTTAATTCAGCTTTTTCAAAATCACCCTTAAAATCACCATAAAGTAAAATTCTATCCGCGCAAGTCCAATATAATGAAACCGGCTTTTTTAAATAGTTTATTAAAAATTTATAATGATGTTCATTCACCTTTTTTAAGATTTTGACAAGTTTGTTAACATAATCAATTGATTTTTGACAATCTAAACTACAAGGATAATAAGAAAGGGGCGATTCAGTAAAAACATTACATTGCCAAGCAAAATTCTTAGATCTTTTTAAAGATTCCACGGCAGGATTAGCAAATCCGAAATTATTTGGATCATAATCTTTATCTCCTTTACTGTTCTCACAAAGATAATCTCCAAAATCTAAACAGCATTCAGGATATCCCATAATTCTGCCAAAATCCCGATTACCCTTATCAGTTAAAGTTTTCTTATAATATAAATTTACTCCTTCTAAAGCATCTTCTTTGCTTTTGGAAATTCCTACGGCAATTTTTCCTTTTCTAGGGTCATCAAAATCAACCATTTCAAAAATACCCAAAGGACTATTAATGATAAATTTTTTTGTAGAAACAACAAAATGAAGCGATAATTTTTTACACAAATAATTAATTTTATTTAACTTTTTTATAAGAGCTTTATCAAATTTATTAAAATTAATCATTTCAGCCATTGTTGGTTTAATCCCATAAACAACGCCAATTAATTCTAAAACTGATAACTGCCCGCTAAATATTTTTGTTATTTCTTCAATTATTTTATTTTTTTGATCTTGGTTCATAATTTAAATTCTTCTTGACCATATAATTTAATATAATCCTTATCTATACCAGTACATTTATCAGCATAATTACATTTCTTGCATATATTAATTCTAATTTTTTGAGGATTCTCCTCTAAACAAGGAAACGCCAGATGTCTAAATTTTATAGGAAAAATACAAGCGGGGTATTCAATAAAAAGAAATTTTGCCTTTTTATTATAATCCTCCTGAATTTTAATTAAATAAGGAACAACTTTTTTCATTTGAGCAACTATTTTTTTTGATTTTTTAATTCTCCTATTTAATGGCAAAACATGACCTATATTAATTTCTTGAATCCCTAAATCTGTATAAAAACGAATCATTTCGGGCAATTTAAAATAATTTAATTGAGTAATCATAATATTCACTATTAAACTATCTTCTGGTTTTTTAACAATCAAAATATTTTTAAGACCCTTTAAAGCATCATCAAAGCTTCCTTTAGAAAGAGTCTGAAGATCATGAATATTTTTATCGCATCCGGCAACTGTTAGCACAACCTGACTTAATCCGCTTTTAAACATTTTTCTGGTAAAATCAAGATAAGTAAACATGCGGCCATTTGTCGTAATACCTATTTGATCAAATTTCAATTGATTAGCATAATTTATTAATTCAACAATATCTTTCCTTAATGTAGGCTCTTGGCCCATAAAATTTATGTAATTAAATTTTTTTTTGATGATTCTTATCTCTTCTTTAATCTGATCTGTAGATTTATAATTAAAATGCCTATCGGCTTCAAAACAAAAAATGCAACGATTATTACAACGATGGCCAACATATGTAAAAGGACTATTACCAACAGTATAATAATGTTCTTTTAATTTAGGCAAACTCATATTTTTCTAATTTGAGATTAAATTACTTTTTTGGGCTAATGCCATAATTTCTTTATCTTGATACTTTTCATAATATGGTTTAGCTAATCCGCCACACTGACTATAATAAATGCATTTTTTGCAAAATTTTGGTTTAATTTTATATTTATCTTGATAAACTATCTGTCCTTCTTCTTTAATTTTTTTTACTCTAGAAGACTTATCATGGCCTTGCATTTCTATATCATCCAGTCTAATTTGAGGAGTAATAAAGTTTATCTCAGATTTATTTAAATATTTTTTATCAAATATACAAAAAGGGAAATCAAAAAAATCAATTTGTGGTATCTTATTCCCAGCCAAAGCAGCCGCTTTATTAATATAAGGAGCAAGCTCTTTATATGCTACGCTTAGAATATTATATTTTTCTGCACCTCGGCCATCTGGCAATAATTCCAAAGGATGCCATTCTTTAGCTTTTAATTTAGAAACAAAATTACCTATCTCAGGCAAATATTTATAATTAATTTTAGAAACAACAGTATTTATTACTAAATAAATATCAGTTAAATTATTAATATTTTTTATACCCTCAAGACATTGATCAAAAGATCCACTCGTTCTAGTTGCGCCATCATGAAGTTTTTTATTATGACCATAAAGCGAAACCACGATTACTCTTAAGCCAGCTTTCCATGCTTTTTCAGTAAACTCCGGATAAGAAAATAACCTTCCGTTAGTAGTTAATCTAACATCATTAAAACCAACTTTTTTGGCATATTTAATTAATTCTAAAAAATCAGGCCTAATAGTAACTTCGCCGCCAATAAATTCTAAAACGCCAAAACCTTGCTGATAACCATTTTCTATTTTTTCAAAAATCTCTTGTTTAGAACTGTTAAAATCACGACTAGCTACATTAGAACAAAAAATACAATTATTATTACAAGAAAATCCAGTCAACAACAAAAGAACATTTGGCTGTTTGTTTTTTTTATTAGCTTTATCAATAACAGGTTCTAGCTCTCCTGTTCCATACATCTCCACATAATCACGCCAAATCCCTCCACATTTATTATTATAAATACAATTATTACATTCCGGTATTTTAATCTTGGTCTTATTATGAAATTTCCTGGTAGCCAACTGATATCCAGCATCTTGCTTTGAATCAATTAAACCAACTTTATCAGGCTGATCTAATTCCTGCTGTTTAATTAAAAGTTTTTCATATCCTTTCAAGAAACAAAGAGGAATAGTTCCGCAAGTTGTAATAGAATAATTTATTTCATATTTTTTGCATAATTCCAAAGCTTTTCGAAAATATTTTTTTGTTTTTGATAATTGGGGCAGAATGTGTTTATTCTTCAATACGGCGCCAGTCAAATAAACAAAAGAAAAAGTAATATTTTTGATTTTAGGAAAATTAGTATTTATATAATTAACAAAATCAGGCAAGTCACAATAATTATATTTAGTAATAATATGATAAATAGAAAGATGAGCGCAATTATTTTTTAATAGATTTTTAATTCCTTTAATTGTTTTTTTAAACGTATTTTTCCTATCTACCAATTTTTCTGAAATATCTTTTTTATGAGAATGCAATGAAACAGAAAAAGACAAAGAAAAACCTTTGTCTTGTTTTACGCTTAATAATTTTTTTACTAATTTTTCGTTTGATAATAAAACTCCGTTAGTTAAAATATTGGCTTTTTCATATCCAACTTGTCTGACAAATTTTATTAACTGCAAAAGATCTTTTCTTAAAGTTGGTTCCCCGCCATCAAAATAAACATCTTGATATCCTTGTTTTTTTTTCTGTTTTAAAATCACTTTAGCTTGCTCTGTATCTATATATTTAATAGGCGGCTCATCACCGCCCCTTACGCAAAACAGACAATCTTCATTGCAATCATTTAAACTAGCAAAATATAATCTTTTTTTATTCATTTTATTACCGGTATAAATTCATCCCAGCTATAAATTTCAGGATACTCCTTCCACGGACCCTCACAAATTTTAAAATACTTGCATTGAGGACAATTAGGCCCCTTTGCTTTGCCTTTGTCTTTGCGATATTTATGGTAATCCTCTATTATAAAACCAGCATCATAAACAATTGAAGGTGGAATAATCTTTTCAGCAATATAATCTTCATATCCTTTCATTAAGCAATAAGGAATTGCTTCTGTCATCACTCTTTTGTTCGCTTTTATTCCTATATCTAATCCTTTCTTAACATATTTCATTATCTCACTTTTTTTCGGAATAATCCAATCCTTATTTTTAAAAGCCGTCCCGCCGGCATGAATAAAAGCAAACTGAAACTGGTTAACCTTTAAATCTACTAATAATTGAGCTATTTGAGGTAGATATTTAGCATTAGTTGAAGTAATAACTGTATTAGTTAAAACATATTGATTTAATTTTTTTAAATTCTTAATTCCTTGGACAGTTTGTTTAAAACTACCCTCAGCACAAGTTAAAAAATCATGAATTTTAGAATTATGACCGTGAACAGCCGGTGAAAACTGAGTTGCTCCGGCTTTTATTGTTTTAATACAAAAATCATTATAGGCAAATAAACGGCCGTTTGTTTGGATTTGAACTTCTTTAAAACCTATCCCTCTTGCATATTTTATCAAATCAAAAAAATCAGGATGAAGACATGGTTCTCCGCCTGTAAAAACAACCTCTTTCTTGCCTTGCTTAAATGACTCTTCTAAAGAATTAAAAATTTCTTTTTTAGATTTAGCAACACAAAAATTTCTTTTATCTCCTTGAACACAAAATTTACAATGGTTATTGCATCCAAACCCAATTTTTATATCAGCTCTTTGCATAATTTTTAAATTCTATTGAAAAAAAGATAACCCCGGCACTCTTGGGGTAAATATCACAAATTTCTCACTTAAAATATCCAAGGATTATTGATAAAATCTTTTCTTATTTTTCTGCTATAAGACAAAGTGCCACCTTCTTCTTATGATTATCTTTAATATTTAAATCAAAATTAAATTCTTTATATTTCTCAAGAAATCTTTCGTTAAAAATTTTATATTTTTTGAAATTAGTTTCTTTAGCTAATCTATCTAACTTTTTTTTTGTAAAAATATTCTCATGACCAACATCATGCCAAGTTTCTAACTCATCTTTACTAGCCACCATAACAAATAATTTCCCCTTCCGCTTTAAAACCCTTTTCATTTCTTTTAGAGCTATTATTGATTTTTTTAACGATAAATGTTCAAGAACAAAATGACAATAAACAGCATTAAAATAATTAGTCCTAAGATCTAAGTGTGTAATATCCCCTTGTCTTAAATCAATTTTTTTAATACTTCTTATAAAACTATAGACTTTTTCCTTATCCTTCTCTATACCTATAATTCTACCGGGTGAAAAACTAAGAAAAACACCAATACCAGCTCCGGCATCAAGAATTTTTCCTTTGATATTTTTAAAATAGTATTGCCAAATTTTTAATTGTCTTTCTCTCTCTATATCCCAAATTTTTTTTATTTTTTCTTTATCTTTTTTCCAATCTCTAATCAAAAGATAATCTTTTTCTATAAAAGGTTTAAATTCGCTGTCCCCAAATTTATCTAGATAAACTGACGGGATACCCCAACAATTTGATTTTTCTTTGCAGGCTGAGCATTTCTTTATAAACTTTCCTTCATAAGGATCTACGAATATAGAAAAATCTCTATCGGGTAAAATACATAATGGGAAACCTATCAAATGGATGTCTGAAAATTGGTTAAAATATAAAAGGAAATCAAAAAATTTGATTTCCTTATATCTAAATAATTCATGGGAAACCGAAGAAACCTTATTGGATAAAGGATAATAAATAAATATATCTTTTGATTTTTTTTGTTTTAAGGCATCACTAAGAATTTCCTTAAATAAAGATATATTAGTTTTATTAATAGTTATTTTCATAAACGAAGAATGATTATTTTGGTTAAGAAACACGAAAAATTTTTTGTCTTATAATCAATAATATCACCTTAAACTCCATCTTTCAATCTTACAGCTAATGGATCTAACGCTTTATAGTCGCCAGAAACCATTTTAGCTATTTGACGACTGCCGCCTCGACATTTATAAACAAAACTACAACTTCTACATTCTTTAGGTAAATATTCTAAATTCCTCATTTTTTTTACAAAAGAATTCTGCCAAGCATTTAAAATATCTAAAGGATTTCCAATATTTTCATCCATAAAATAATGCGGTTTAACAAAATTTCTCGGATCAATTACCAATCTTGTATGCCCATCATCAAATAAGGCTCCTTTGCTAATACTATTAATTTTGTTTAAATCTTTAATAGAGCAAAATGGCAAAGCATTGGCAATAAAAACTGGCTTATTTATCTTTTTCCTTAAATTAATTATTTTATCTACTAATATTTTTATAAGTTTTGAATTTAAATTATCTTTATTTAAAACTGGGATTGGACGATATAGTTCCCATTCATCTATCGGTAAATTAAAAATAAATTCTGCTAATTTATCAAAATTTAAAATATTTTTTTTAATTGCCACTGTTCCAATTCTAATTTTAGGAACTCCAATATTCTTTAATAAAGCAATAGCTTCAACTTTCTTTTTTAAAGAAGAAGCATAACCAGTTATTTTTGCTTCTTCTTTTTTGCTATGACTCTCAATAGGAATTAATACATTATCAATAATACCTTTTAGCTTTTTAATATTTTTTTGATTAATTAAAGAACCATTAGTATTCAATCTTACCTCCAATCCTTTATTTTTAGCATATTTTATTAATTCAAAAATATCCTTTCTTAATAATGGTTCACCTCCGGTAAATCTTACTATTTTAATGCCCAATTGAGCAATATTATCAATAATCTTTTTTACATAATTAGCGCTAAAACTTTTAATCTTTTTCCTATCTTTAGCAAAAGATATCTTATTAAAACAGAACTGACAATTAAAATTACATCTCGGCTCAACCTCAATCATAACTTCCCATGGCAAATCAGGCATTGGGCAAATTTCTTCAAAATCATACTTAGCTAAATAACTCTTGGGAAAACCATGACATCTATTGCTCCAAAAACAATTTTGGCACTCTTTTGTCTTTTCTCCTTTATAATCATTATCTAATAAAATATGATCTACTGCTTCTGGATCAATAACGCAAAAAGGAAAATTCTTCAACCAAACCTCAAAATATACTTCTTGATCTAATATTTGATATATAAAAGGGATGATATCGTTTAGATAAGGCAAATCTTCAACTTTATCAGTCAACTCTATTTCTATCCTCTTTGTTCTATTACGACGCAAAAAATCAGCTAATTGAGGCAATGTCTTGTAATTAAATTGATTAATTTCAAATTTCATAAAGCAGTTATGATCTCTTAATAAAATTATATACCAAAACATCAAATTTGCAAAAAATAAATAAAAAATAGCAGTTTTTAGAAAGCTGCTGTTTTATAATCCTTGTCCTAGTGATAATTAATATTGGATATGCAAGCTTATTATTTTTGCTCTTCTTTAGATTTTTGACATACAAAAAACGCTCTCTTGCTTTTCGATTTAATACAGGAACCATCAATTTCAGTCACTGACAGAATCTTAAATCCTTTATTAATAAGGATTTCCTTAACTTTAATTAATGGAAACGATACTTCATCAATATTCTCTTTCTGTAATTTGTAAAAACCATTTTTCTGATTGATAAATATCCTAAATTGCCAACGCAATAAATTTCTTTTTTTTATCTTTTCCAAAGTAATAATATTGCCCTTAGCGTCATCTGTTATAAAAAATCTTTGTTTTGCAATTTCATCCAATTGATATTCTGTATTAATATCAAAAATAAATAAACCATTATCTTCAAGATGCTTCCCCGCTTTGTCAAAAACAGTTTGCCAATCCTTTAATTTTGTTAAATGATTAATTGTATCAAACATGGAAATTATAACCTCAAATTTCCTTTGAAAATTAAAGTCCCTCATATCTTGAACACGATAAATAGTATTTGAATCTTTCTTTTTGGCTAATTTAACCATTTTTTCAGAAGAATCAATGCCAAAAGTCTCGAATCTTTTAGAAAGAAGAATTAATACATTGCCTGTGCCACTACCTAATTCAAGAATACTTTTAGTACTTGGACAATATTTCTTTATAGCGGTTTTAATGAAATTCACAAACAAATCCATCGGTTCGTCTTCAACAAAGAAATCATAAAATTTTGCTAAATAATTATATGACATTGTTATTAATAAAAATTTAGGTTTATTTAAAGCAAAGCGGATCCTCATCAAAAGCATTGCCTGTTATCGCACAAGCATAAGCGCGACATCCCCCACATATCATTTTGTCCTCACAGTCCATACATTTGCCCTCTAGTTTGTTGCGATTTCTAAAATCTGTCATTTTTCTACTTTTCATTACATTAGATAAACTCGTTAAAAAAAGATTGCCACATTTAATCCTTAACCGAGGACAAGGAAATATATTCAAATCTACATCGATACAAATAGCGCTTACTCCAGCACTGCATCCAGCTATAATTCTATTTTCCTTCAAATAATTTTTAGTTCTTTTTGATGTAAAATGAATTTTAAGAGGATCAGAAATATCAATATTTTTTTCTATCGCCCAAGATAAAACATTTTTCCAGTCCTCTTTAGAAAGCATTTTAAAAAAATAAGCACCTCTTCCTATCGGAGTAAATCTTTCTATTGAAAAATCAACATTCATTCTCCTGGTAAAATTGAACATCTCGTTTAGGTGTTTTAAATTTGCCTTATTGACAGTCGTCATAACTGAGACCTTAATATTATTTTCCCTAAGAAGAATTAAACCTCTAACACTTTTTTTGTAATTACCAAAACCTCTTATTTTATCATGCATCCCTTCATCACCATCTAAGCTAATCTGTATGTTGTCAAATATACTAAACTTTTTTATCTTTTTAAAATTAAAAGCATCTATTAAAACACCATTGGTAGTAAGCTGTATTTGAGCATCTAATATTTTTTTTGTTAATAAAGCGTAATTAAAAATTCTATTTTCTAAGAGCAAGGGTTCACCGCCTGAAAAATTAATTAATTTGCAATTAAGTTCTTTTAATTCACTAAGAATTTTCAAAAAGGCACTTTTATTTAAATCCTTATTCCCCTTAAATAAACCATAACAATGTTTACAAGATAAATTACAACGATTAGTAAGTTCGATAACAGCTAAATGTATAACCGTGTTATCCATTTAAATTATTAATTTCTTTTTCTTGACTAATAAAAGAAAATTGCGAACATCTTTGTATATCTGCTGTTTAGACGATGAATATTTTTTGCTAAGTTCATTAGTAATTTGTCTTGCTGTCCTCCTCCCATTAATTAAATCCCAGATATTACTACTTTCTTTAGATAAAAAATAAAAAACATGAGAATTTTGTATTTCTTTAGCATGATTTAAATGTAAACTAGTGTTTCTTTTAACAGAAAGCTCTTTATTCTTTTTCGGTATCCAATTATTGAAATCTTTTTGCATTATAGCCAACAGTATGGATCTGGCATTAATACATCATTATAGTGTAAATGTGCTAATGCCCGACATCCACCTCCGCAAAAATTTTTTAAACGACATTCCTTGCACTTTCCCTTTAAAAGACTTGTATTACGAATTAAATTTAAAAAAGGAGAATTATGCCAAATATCATCTAAATTATCCTTGCGAACATTTCCTATTACTACTTCATCCCTCATAGGACAAGCATAAATATCTCCATTAGCCTTAATCCCTAAAAAACATCTACCAATTATACAAGGAGCACATTCTAATAATTTATCTTTATCTTTCGAGTATATAATTGCTTTTAATGGACTATCCATATAAATAATCATTTTAGGATATCTTTTTTCCAAAACTGGTTTCATTTCTAGAAGAGATTTATATTCTTGTTTATCTAATACTAAATCCTTCATTTTTTTACCTCGTCCAGATGGGATAAGCTGAGTTAAGGTTAAATGATAGATACCAATACGCAAAAGCAACTTTATTACGGACTCGACAAAATCAAAATTCTTTTTATAAACAACTAAACTTACTCCTAATTTAGGTAAATCCACTTCTTTTAAATATTTGAGATTTGTTAAAAGTTTTTGAAAACTTCCTTTCCCTCTAATCCAATCATGAATTTCAGCATTAGGACCTTCTATACTAGATCTTAAATAATATAAACCACTTTCCTTTAATTTTTGAGCAATCTTTCTATTAATCAACATTATATTAGATAATAAAGTCACACTAATATTCTTCTTGGAAAGATATGCAATAAATTCAAAAACATTTTTATGAAGTAAAGGCTCACCGCCAGAAAAAGAAATATTTTTAACTCCTCGTTCTAAAAAATAATCTATTATGTTATATATTTCTTGATTACTTAGTTCATTTTTTAACTCTTGTTCTGAAATAATTCCCGCGCTATCTATACAATGTCTGCAATTTAAATTACATCTATTTGTAAGATAAATATTTGCAAAAACAGGATATTTAAGATACGAAAGTTTCTCGCAATTTATCATAATATCATATCTAATAAATTACCTACGAACCACTTTTACCATTAAGACTACAACCAATATACCTAAACTCTTTAAGAGTTGGTTTTCTCCATGCATTTTTATCTTTTTTATTCTTTTTTTCTATTTTCTCTTTTGTTTCCTTTTTCATAATATCACCTTCTTTCTTTTTAAAAAGTTAAAATTTACTAAATTATTATAAGGTTACCTATTACTGTTATATTACCATATTTAGGAATTATGTCAAATTTTACTATTTTAATAAAGTTGGATTCCTTCTTTGTCTTATTGCGACGCAAAAAATCAGCTAATTGAGGCAATGTCTTGTAATTAAATTGATTAATTTCAAATTTCATTGTTGTTTTTATTTTGGTTAATTATGTTAGCAGCTTGACCTAATTTTTTATTGTCCACAGTGCAAAAATGGTTTTGCCAATCTAATTGAACTTGGCGAAAATCTAGAATATCATTATTTAAATATTTATCACCAATTTTAGATGACAACATGCTCCAAGCATAAGTATTGGGGTAAGGTATAAACTGGCTCGCTACCATTCTATCAACCTGTCTGAATTTTGAAAGTTTTTTAGCAAAACTAGTTGTTTTATCTAACGTTGACTTTGTTTCGCCAGGCGCTCCAATTAAGAAACGAAGTGTCATTCGAATATTATTTTTAGCTAAAGATACAATGGTTTTATAGGCTGAAATCACTGAAGTCCCAGTATTCATTCTATTAAGACAAACTTGAGCTCCACTTTCAATACCTACAGTAACATAATTAACATTACTTTGCTTTAATTTTTTAATCATTGAGTCGTTTAAAGAACCAGCCCTAATAATAGTGTTAAAATCCGGCAAAGGATACTTATTATTAACAGCTAATTGATAAAATTCAGCAAACCATTTTTTATCCTCAAAAGCCATATCGCTGACATCGGATATTTGATTTACACCATATATTTTAACAGCGCTATTTATCTCTTGCCAAATTATTTTTGGCTTTCTTAATCTAATTGGCCCGCCTGAAAAAGAACAATAAATGCAGCCTTTTTTATTAATCTTGCGCCAAAGACAACCTTTTTGCATATAGATTCTTAACATAAATCTATTTTTCAAATAAGGGTATCTCTTTTGATAATCTTGGAAATAATCGTTAAGATTAACTAAGCCGAAATCAAGAGCCGGCAGGTTGTCCAAACTGGGAAAAATAATTGGATTTTCTTTTATTTCATGATCACCTTGATAAACTAAATTATTAATTCGTTTCAGGGACTGACCTTTAATGTAATCAAAAAGAGCTTTTTCTCCATCGCCTCTTATAACCAAATCAATGCAATAATCAGAAGAATAGGGGCCCCTGTTTTTAATTATCTCTTTAGCTAAACTATCGGCATGTAGTCCGCCCAAAATCACTTTAGCGCCTGTTTGTTTTGATATTCTGGCCAATTTTAAAGACCCCTGATAAGTTTTATCTTTTGGGCTAATTCCCACAAAATCCGGCTTTTCTTTAACAATTTGATTTTTAATTTCGCTAAAACTGCGGAGCTGCCCATCTAAGAATTCTATCTTGATATTGGACATTCTTTTTTTAAGAAACGCGCTTAAAGCTATTGCCCAAAGAGGCGGCAGCCAAATAGTATATTTTGTTTCATTATCAATCTCATATTCCTGAACGCTAATCGGCGGTTCAATTAAAAATAATTTAAGCATAAATTAAATAATTGGCTTAAGATTGCCTATTCCATATTTTTTAATATCATTCAAGAAAAATCCATCGCAGACATCTTTGGCTTTACAAATATTACACATATTAATTTTCTTCTTAATTCTATAAGACGGCAAATCTTTTATAGAAGTTCTAATTTTTTTTAAAGGCTGGCAATATTCGCCGTGATCAGGAGGCAGACATATATTATTTATTGAATCAGAAATTTTGCCAAATACACAAAAGGGGATTTCCATAAAATTAATATGGCAATTATTTTTCGCAGCATAATCATCAACAGCTCGCAGATACGGTTTTAATTCCTTAAGAGGCAGATAGTATGAATAATCGTCATTTTTAACACAAGGTATTGAAAAATAAAAATCAGTGATTTTTAATTTATTTACTAAATCAACTATCTCTATTAGATGGTCTTTATTCTGCTGGACTATTAAAGAACTTATCTGTATTTGTATCTTTGGCGCCTTTTTTGATAATTTCTTAATTCCTTTAGTTATAGCATTAAAGCTACCTTTTGCTCGCGTGATTGAATCGTGAATTTTCGCTTCAGGGCCATATATAGGAATTCTTAATTTATCAACTCCAGATTCTATTAATTTGTCTAAAAATAACTTACTAGCTAATTTTTTACCATGAGTTGATAATTGCACAAAATCAAATCCCATTGTTTTTATATATTTTATAAGTGAAGTAATTTTATCGTATTCCCCGGGATCAGAACCCGAAATTTCTATTCTTCTAATGCCTTTTCTCTTTAATAAAACCAAATTTTTAGCGACATTAATTTCTTGCTGTTTTAATTCTGACGGAGTCGCTTTTGGAACCTTCCTGCAAAAAACACAATAATTACTGCAAGAGGGGTTTATAATTAATCCTCCGTATTCTTTTGTTGTATTATTCATTAAAGTATTTAGATTGTTGTATTTCTTTATTCTATACGCAAAATAAGATTATTAAAAGCCGTTTGAACATCTGGTAAAATTACCATATAATAAAAATATGGCCTTTCAACCACATAAAATAAAAAAAATGGTTTTAGTTTTGGCAATTATAATTATTGTAGCTGCCTTTACTGGCATAATCTATCATATTTTAAAATCTGGTTCGGAATCTAATCTTGCTTTTAAGAAATCCCTATACCAATTAGATCAACAATTAACCCAAGGATACCCAGATTTTTTAAAGAAAGCAGATAAAGCTCTTTTGGATTACAAAATTGATTATTACCAAAAAAAAGAAAATTATTCAAAAGATGAAGTACAAATATTGTGGAAATTATTATATATCAAAAAACACTTTTATAAACATGATTATTTAAGCGAACAAACAAGAAAAAACTTTATTAATAAAGTAGCCAAACAAAAAATAGATAATTTCTCACATAAATACCTCCAGATAAATATTTTGAAATATAAATTAGGAATAAACAATATTTTAGAACTTGAAAATTATTTGGAAGAGCAAGTTGACATCTGCCACAACGATAATTTATTTTTAGAACAGACTGATTGGAATAATGTTTGGCAAGTTGGCGTTTATTTTGATATTGTGCATTTTTGCAAAATAGCTTACGGGCAACAAGAAATAGAAAAGCTTAATCTTATTTTAGAAAATAACGACTTACCATCCGATAGCCATCTTAGAGAGCATGGCATTAATGATGTGCCAGTTTACGTAAATGACTGCAACCAAGCTCAAAACACCAACGAAGAATACCATTGTTTGTTTTTTAATTTCTAAACCAACAAAGAATTTTAATATTCCTGTATCTAATTAATAATAATTGCTCTTTCCATACTTTTTAATTAGAAAAATGATTTTATTTCGCGATTAAGTTTAGAAGATTGATAAATTTTTAATACTACTTCTAATGACTTTAGTCCTTCTTCTCCGTCAATTAACGGCTTCTTGTTGTTTTGAATCGCTTGCGCAAAATTTTCTATCTGCTTAGCAAATAACTTTTCGTCAGCAATTAAATATTGATCATCTTCAAAAATAAAGTTTGCTTTGGTGCCATAAATTTTTAAGCTTGGAGGAGTGCTAACACAAGCAGTAATTGTACTATAAATTATTGCCTCGACATCGTTCTTGAATTTCATAACGGCCCAAACAGTATCTTCTACTTCAATATTTTTAAACTTACAATTTTTTGTTCGGCCAACTACAGACACCACCGGACCAAAAAACCATAACAACAAGTCGATATAATGAATAATATTCATTATTAAAAGTCCTCCACCAGCCTGTTTTTTTGACTTTCGCCAAGACGAAGACAAAAAATAATTATTGTTCTTATTAAAACACCAAGATAATTTAACTAAATTAATTTTGCCAAATCTATTTCTATAAATATCTTTTTTCATCTTTTGATAAATACCAGCAAACCGATTTTGGAACATAATTGACAATTTAACTTTCTTATCGCGACAAGCATTAACTAATTTACCAGCATCTTTAAGATTAGTAGCTAATGGCTTTTCTACTAAAATATGTTTTCCGTAATTAGCAGCCTTAATGCCTAATTTAGCATGCATATCGTTACGGGAAATTATATCAACTGCTTCTACTTTATTATCTTTTAAAACACTTAGATAATTTTTGTAAGCTTTAATTTTATATTGAGCAGCCAACTTTTTCGCTCTAGTCAGGCTGGTTAAACTTAAAATACCAATTAAATTAGCCTCTTTAATAGAATTAATAGCAGTAATGTGTGTTTTTGCTATATCTCCTGCCCCAACTAAGACAAAGTTAACAACTTTAGACATATTAATTATTTTTTACTAATTGGTATAGCACCCCAGCAAGTTTCGCAAATTGGCATCAAATTATGACTTAATATTTTTTTCCTGAATTCTTTATATTTTTTAGAATTCCATACATCTTCAATAGAAGATTTCATAATATTACCCAAACAACTTCTTAAAGCAAAACAATGAATAAAATTACCTTTAGGATCTATTCTTATCTTATTAAAATATTGACAGGTCAGTCTATATTTTTTTCGCATTCTTCTCTCATAAATATCAAAAATTTTCTCCTTAAAATATGAAGGCAAAAAATCAATCGTTATATCATATTTTTTTGCTTCTTTTTCCAACCTACTTACGCTATTTATTAATTCTTCAAAACTATATGTTGGTTTAGCCTGATTGCTTTGACGCAACATAGAAAATCCATTTTTGTCTTTAATTATCTTTTGAGATATTTTTATATCTCTATTCGTATATTTTCTTTCAAATTCAAAAGTGATTTTATTAAAACCAATATCTTTAATGATTCTTGGCATTCTCCAAAGTTCACTTATATTATCCTTGCATATGACACAAATAATTCTTAAATCGCATTTATTTTTTAATAATTTAACTGCTCGCACCACCAAATTAAAACAATTTGCGCCTCTAATTTTATTATGAATATTCTTATCGCCATCTATTGAAAGCATAATAATATTTCGTTGAGAATAAACTAATTTCGAAAAATTATTTTTATTAATAAGCGTTCCATTGGTTAATAAAAGCAAGGGAATATTTCTTTTTTTTAAATAATCTACTATATCAAAAAATCCTTTCTTGACTAATGGTTCCATAGCCGGAAAAAAAACAGTATTCAAATTTGAAACAGAATCTAAAAAATCTATAAAATTTCTTGCGCTTAATTCATTTTTATCATAATGCCTCTTTTTATAAAAACATGTAGAACATGATAAATTACATTTATAAGTCGGTTCTATAGAAACAATGCCGCTAAACGACAGCTCCTTCTCTTCTTTTGTTGATGCGTATTGATTAATAGAGTTCATATTCTATAATCTTTAATTGAAAAGCAGAGTTTCTTCTATTTTATCGATAGGACTTAAAATTTTTATTTTATGTTTAATCATAATTATTCAAGAATTGTCCCTATTTGAAGACAATCAAGCGCTCCGTGGACTTTCTTATTTTTTCTGGCAGTTATAACCATACTGGCTATCTGTTTTGGGGCAAAATGGATAGTTAATCTTGAAAACCATTTATCTTGTTTTAAGTTTTCGTTTTCTGTAAAATAGCTAAATTTATTAGAAGCATTGATTATTCTTTTCTGTAAAACAAAGGCATAGCCTGAACAACAGGCTTTTTCTAACACTTGATTAAAATGCGGTTCATCTGAAAAAATTATCCCTTTAGATCCTGAAGAAAAAGTTTCTTTAATAAGAAACTGACCAGATTGAGATAGTTTCTGCCAATAATCTTCCTTTTCTCTTTTGTTAATAAGATAAGTCTCTGGGATATATTTTCTTATTCTTTTAAGCGAAGACGAAGAAATTTGTGATTTAAGAATTGTTTCTAACTTTTTATCTTGAATGTTATTTTTTAATAAAGCTAATAATGCTTTAGAACTAAAAAATGGCTTAGGAGGTATTAAAAAATTAATTTTTCCTTTTTGGTAAAGCTTAACTAATGATTTTCTTAATTTGATATTAGATAAAAAAGGAAAATCAACAAATAAATGATGATGTTTTTTTATTTTAAATTTATCTTCAGAAACAACAAGAAGATTAATTCCTTGTTGATCAAGCTCTTCTTTTAAAATTAAAAATTCTGGTAGATAAAATCTTTCTTGATTAGCGTAAAGCAAAACGAGCTTATTAGCTTTACTCTTTAATTCTTTAATAGCTTGACTTATAATTTTAGCTACTCCAGGAAAAGTTTTTGCCCTAGGTTGAATAGCTTTAGTTATTCTAGCAGCTAAAGTTGAATATCCTAATCCATGTTTATTATATCCATCAATTTCAGTAATCCAAAATTGCCCATCTGTTCCCTCAACAAAATCAACTTTGCAAATATAAGGAAGAAAATCAGGATATAAAACCTGAATATCCCGATAAAAACGAGGGATGCCTGTTCGAAGAACTCGCTTAATCATTCCCCAAGTACGCCCGGAAGTAATCTTAGGATTAGCAGTCATAGCAGCAATTTCCCCAAGACCAGCCAAACAATCATAAAGCGCTAAAGCTATTTCTTTTAATTCTTTTTGTCTATTTTTTTTCAAAAGATAAACATCCGGAGAAAGAATAAATCCATGAGTCAATCGTTGATTATTATCCCATAAACCCGAATCTAAAACGGTTTTTTTAATAACATCTTTGATAGATTTTTTTTCTCTTTTTTTATTCATTTTTATTAGAATTAAATTTTAATTTCCCCGGCATCACCCAATCTAAGAATCTCAATTTCTTCATTGCTAATAACTTTAACAACACTTGATGGTTTTTTATAAGGAAGTTTGCCGCTATATAAAATTAAAAATGGAGGTTGGTTTGGATCATTCTTATTAAACTGTTTAAATAATTCTATCAAATTATAACATTCTTTTTCATTGGAGATATTTGCGCTAGTAGCTATTAAAGGAAAACCTGTTTTTTTAAGCAGTTTTTGGCATATCCCATAATTAGATATTTGAATGCCAATGGTTGAATTTCTTGGATTCAAAAATACAGGCACAGCTTTAGTTTTTGGCACAACAAAAGAAATCTGATATGGTTGATATTTATTAATAAGTTTTTTAATTACTGGATAATACTGGCCATATTTTTTAAACTCTTTAAAATTTCTAACAATAATCTTAAGTGGTTTTTTATAATTACGTTTTTTTAATAAATAAATTCTTTCAATAGCTTTTTTATTTGCAATATTCGCTGCAATTCCATAACAAGTATCAGTTGGATGAATAACTATTCCACCCGCCTTTAAAACAGCTGCTGCCTGATTAATCGCCTTATTAAGCTCTTTTTGATTATTAAGATTAAATTTTATAAGAGATAAATTCATAAACCGTTTTTAATAAGTAATTTTAGGTTTAAAATTAATAAATTTGATATTATATTTCTCCTGATAATATGCTAAAGCCCCTATCATGGCCGCGTTATCTAATCTATATTTCTTCTTAACTGGATAACGCAAAATAAAAGGTAATTTTTCTTTCTTGATCCGATCTTTTAATTTTTTTTCTAAATATTTATTTTCAGAAATACCACCAACAATATGAATTTCTTTGGCTTTTTTTATTCCTGCTAATTTTATTATTTTATCAACTAAAATTTCGGTAATAGATTCTTGAAAGCTAGCAGCAATATCATTAATTAACTCTGATGATAGCTGTTTTTTCTTTTTAATAAACTTATTTATAGAATTCATAAAATCAAAAAAATTTAAATCTTGTAATTTTCCTTTATAGTATTTTGTAAAATTGAATTTAAAAGGATTACCTTTATTCATCGCTTCAATAGTTTTTTTAATAGAAGTAGTTTTATCAGTCGATTTAACTGTACCTAAGCTTTTGCCAATAGTTTGAAAAACCCTACCTATCCCAACAAACACTCTTACCTTTCTCTTCATCTGTCTTGAAACTGTGTTATAAATAATTTCGCAGCTTTTTTTGTTTTTTAATAAAGAAAAATCACTATGACTGCCTGAAGCTGAAAAAACTAAAATAGGGAATCGAAAATCAACAAAGTTTCTTTCTAGCCAAGCAGAATAAATATGAGCTAAAATATGATCAACTTCAATTAAAGATTTTTTATAACAATTGGCTAAAATTTTAGCTATAGAAACACCAACTAAAATACAGGTATATATCCCAGAATTAGCGCTAACTGCAATTGCGTCAATATCTTTCCAACTAATTTTTTTCTCTTTTAAAGTCTTTTCTAGATTATTAATTAAAAATTTTTGATGATGAGCTGGCAAAAGATAAGGAAAATCCCACCAATTTTTTTTAGGAATAAAACCAGAATGAATTTTATTAAATAAAACCTCTTTACCATTTTTGACTAAGGCAATAGAAGCGCTAAATCCAGTTGTATCAATAGCTAATATAAGCATGTTATTAATTTAAAACTAAACTATCTAATCGTCGGATAATTACATCTCTAAATATATTATATACCTGTTCGTCAAAATATTTTCTATATAATATATTAGTACTTAGCCAAAATATCATTAAACTATTTAATTCATTGCCTGATTCTCTTGAATGATGTATATGATAAACTTCTATCTTGTCATCGAACATTAATCTCAATTTTAATTTACTTAAACGATAACCCAAATCAACATCCTCAGATCCCCAAAATACATAATCACCGCTAAAACTATTAATTTTTTTCAAATATTCTTTTCTAATTGACAAATTGGCAGTAATAACTTTTTGCCATCCTTCTTTAGATAAATCATACATATGACAATGTAGTTTTCCCCCCCGTTTGGTTTTTTCCGAATAGGATATCTTATTTAAAAACGTAAAGTCTTCTATTTTTTTAAAATTCGGCTTAAAGCTTTCAGGCAAAAAATTTCTAAAGCCTCTTATAATTATGTTTGGATATTCATCATGGTATTTTTTATGTTTTTTCAGACAATTCTTCCTTACTAAAATATCGCAATCATTAAACAAAACAATTTCTCCTTGAGCATTATTAACACCGATATTTCTGGCTGGACCAACACGGTTATAAAATTTAGCAAGTTTTTTATGCTCATTTTTGATTTTGATTTTCTTTCTTGGCCAGTAAAAATATTTAAAATTACAAGTTGGTTTTATCTTTTCTATTGATTCTAAGGTTTTATCATTACTACCATCATCCACTACTATTATTTCATATTTTGATTTGGGATAGTTTTGACTAAAAAAATTATTAAGAACAAATTTCAAACTGTTTTTTTTATTAAATATTGGAATAACAATTGTAAAATCCGGCTTATCTTTATATAAATTAAAATTTATTTTTAATTTTGCTTTGCTGGCGTCAAAAAAATCCGAATCCTTAGGTAAATAAGGATTATATTCTAAAGAATAATCATTAATTAATCTGATTTTCTTCTTCTTAAGATGCTCTTTAAGCAATTCTATATTCTCTGACGCATCAACTAATGAAGGAATCGCGTCATTTAAGGATAGCTTAAAAGGCAAAATCAATCTTATCTGATTTATACCGCTTTTCTTTATCTGGTCAGCAATGAAATGCAGGATAGGCGAATTTAAATTAAGTACCACAAGCTTTACCAATACTTTGTTCTTATCATCAATTCCTTTAATAATATTAGATATACCTTGTAATGATTGGTAATAAGACTGTTTATGGCCAGTAATTTCCTGCGCCATTATTGAGTCATTATAGCTATAATAAATCTCGTATTGATCTATATACGGATCTACTTTCTTGATCAAATCCGGATAAACAAATATCCTGCCGTTGGTTTCTAAAATTAATTTAAAATTATTTTTTTTAATAATTTTCAAAATATCAATAAAATCTTTCCTCGTATCGGTATTACACGAAAGTCGTATTGTTTTGTATCCTGCGCATTTTGCCTTTTTAATTTCTGTCTTAATCCTGGCTAATGATTTTGATCCGCTAAACTTTTTAGCTAAATGTTGACAATAAATACAAGCATTATTACAATCGGAAGTTGTTTTTAATAAATAAATCATGTTTTATTCAAAAGATTTAATATTATGCCAGTAACCTGATTAATCCCATTTCTATTATCTGGAAAATTACTATAATTAGATTCCATAATCGCTAAGTCATTTTTGCACTCTAGAATTAGCTTTAATAATTTTTTAGGAGAATTTCCATTATAAATTTTGGCTACATTCTGCTTCTTAAAATATTTAGCCCGCACAAACTGTTCACGATTGCCCCTCATTAAAGGAATTAAAATCGCTGGCCGCTTGATTTGAATAAGTTCATTACAGGTATTATAACCCACCGGGCAAATTACTATTTTAGACAAGCTCATTAATTCTAATAAATTCGGCTCGAAAGTCACCATATCAATCCCTTTTATTTTAGCATATTTTCGCTCTAGTTTAAAATATGGACCGGTGCTGACAACTATTCTCAGATTTGGAATATCTTTTTGCAACTGCGGGAAAATTGATACAAAGTCATTGATTACCTTATCAGGATTATCACATTGACCTCCATCTAATTTACCGCCGCCGCCTAAGGTAATAGTAATCAAGAAATCATTGGCTGAAATCCTATATTTTTTCCTACAATTAACCAATTTCATTTTATCGGGCCGACGATAAATTGGACCACAAATCTTAAATCTCCGATCATTTACAGTTTGATTTAACGCTTCCCTAGATAAAAAATCTGCTAACTCTTGTCTGCTATGAGGCAAAATGATTCTCTCAAATAAATTTAGCTTGGTCTGCTCGTTTTTTAAACTCCGACAAACACTTTTATCATCACCTAAACGCCAGATAAAAATACTCTTAACAGGAAACTGCTTTAAGGCGTGGCCGAACGGATAAAATGTAAAAAGTGAAGTTAAATAAAAATCAGCTATTACTAAATCCGGTTGATAATTTTTAAACACACGAGCCAATTTTTTTCCATTGGCTAAACGGGCCGCTAATGTTTTAGGCGGGTCGAATAGCAACTCATCCGACAAAGGAATTAATCTAATAAGACGATGAAAAAATTTACCGAATATCTGGGGAGAACGAGCAGAAGTGACTAAAGCTATTTCTATATTTTTAAATCTAATTTTTTCGGCGATTAAATGAGCGCGTTGCAAATGCCCTAAACCAACTCCATTAGCTGTATAAAATAAAATCTTTTTCATTAATTTTGATTATCAATAATCATACCAAGGCTAATTGGTTCAACGCAATAACAATAATCATAATGGCAAGTTATCGGCCTACTTCTTAGTTTAAATGTTCCTTTAAGTAAATTTCCTAAATAACCTCTTTTATCTCTAAATCTTTGAGCAGGATTGCAACGATAGGCATCACCTTTTTCATCTATTACAAAGTATTTACTACCAGACCAACATGAATATCCTTTAAATTTTAAAATATTTTTATTATAAAAACGTCTTCTAACTTTTTTAATAACAGCCTTTTCCTGCCTGGTATAATTAACAAAAGGCTCTTCAATGTTATTCTTTGTATAATCCCTTTCTAGCTGTAAAACAAATCGTATTCCCTTATTTTGGAAAACTCGGGCTATTTTTTCAATTTTTAAGACCTGTCCTTTTCTAGCAACCGAGTGAACGGAAAATTTATCACCAATAATTTGTTTTACTAAAAGCACCTTTTTAAAAAATTTATCTAATTTGATATGTTCTAGATGTAAACTAGCTCCAAATTCAAAAAGTTTACCTCTGGTAATCTTGCAAAATTCCAGGATTTCTTTTTCTGGAGCGGAAAAATTAGTCATCACTCCTATTTGATGACCCATCTTGATTAATCCTTTGACTATCTTTAAAAAATCAGGTGCTATAAACGGTTCTCCAGAACCACATAAATAAAACTGCCAGCTTCCTGATAGATATTTAGCAAACTTATCTAAAAAAATATATGGACTTACGCTATCAACAGCTTGTTTTTTGCAAGAAACGATTCTCAATCCCTTGGTAGCGCAGTAGCTGCAACCATAATTACATCTTTGAGTTATACCCCATTGAACAAAATTAATTTTAGGTTTTTGGTAATTTTTCACAATTTGATTAATAACTAATATTGTTATTCTTTATTAAAAATTAAATTTTTTAACATAAATTAAATTTTTGTCCCATTGACATTTACTATTACAAAAAACGTTTTGACCATTTTTATAATCTTTTCTAAATTTCCTATATTTCTGATTATTCCAAATATCCAATAAATTTTCCTCAAAAATATTACCCATAAAATTTTGCCCAGCCCAATCAACACAACAAGGCACAACATTACCATTTAATAAAATTGTAGGTATGCCTGGATTAACAAAGAAACATTCAGAAAAATTTATATTCTTATCTCTTTCCTCTCTCTCCCGTTGATATTTCTTATTCTTAGGCATAAAATTATCGTACTTAGGATGTTCCTTATTTACGCCAATAGTTTTTAACATTAATTTGTCAACGCCAATTTTCTTCGCTGTTTCAAAAACTTTATTAACTTCATGCTCATTAGTCTTCATAATTAAAAACTGCCAAATAATCTGCAGATTGAATAAGTTATATTTTTTTTTAAGACCTATCAAATAAGACAAATTACCTAAAACTTTTTCTAAACTGCCGCCCACTCTATAACAACTATAAGTTTCCTGAGTCAGACCATCAATTGAAAAACTAATATTTATTCTATAATTTTTCTTAAATTGATCCATCATTTTTCTACTTAAAACACTTCCATTAGTGTGGATATTTACAAGTATGTTGTTTTCTCCGGTATAATGTATCATTCTTATTATATCTGGAGCTAAAAACGGTTCGCCGTAATTCCATAAATTTATATATTCCAAAAAATTTTTAACCTGGTCAATTATGGCTTTGAATTGCTGAAAGTTCATAAACCCTTTTGGTCTTTTAAGTCCCTTGTTGCTAGTCGGGCAAACTGGACAATGCAAATTACAGATATTAGTCGGCTCAATCATTAAACTTTTAAAACAAGGTTTTTTCATATTGAAAACTTAGATAATGATCATGCTGTTCAAATACAAAGTTACGCAACCGCAATATCTATATTATCTCAAAATAGACTGATAGAGTTTTTCAAACCGGTCAACCATTTTTTTAACAGAAAAATTATTTTCAACCCATTCTCTGACTTCCCGCCGATTCAATTTATCAACATTTTCTACAGCTTTAACCATTTGAGAAACACTGCCATCTTCTACGATAAGGCCACTTTGGCCATGAGCAATCGCCTCTCTACAAGCAGCCCGGTCAAAGGCAATTACTGGCGTTCCGCAAGCCATAGATTCTATTTGAACATTGCCAAATGATTCATCTTCTTGGATAGGAAATAAAGTTGCTTTTGCTTTTTGATACAATTTAATCTTTTCTTTATAATCCACCTCGCCAAGATAAATAATTTTTTTATTATCTATAAATGGTTTAATATAATTATTAAAATATTCTTGCGGCGGCTGTTCATCTATCCGACCAGCAATTATAAGCTTTTTCTCAGCCATGTTGGCTATTTCTATTGCCAAATGAGCGCCTTTTCTTGAACAAACTCTGCCCACAAAAAGTAAATAATCATCCGGCTGGCTGCAGAATTTAAAATCCTTCAAATCAACACATGGATAAATCGGCTCCAGATATTTCAAGTCCGGCATAATTGATTTTATAAAATGCGAAATTGGCAGATAATAGACATTTTTGTATTCTTTTAAATAATCTTTTATATACGGATACATCAGATGATGTGGATAATTTATTCTAATAATCACCGGCGTTTTTGAAAATTTAACAAAAGGTAGAATTTCATAAAACAAATAGCTATTAAACTGGACCAAGTCAAAATTCTTAGCATCTTTTTTAAAAAAATTAGACAAAGCAGTTAAATCATAAAAACTAGAAATTCGTTCTTGAATATTAAGATGTTTTTGCCTAACGCAAGTAGCAAAAGGCGAAATTTCTTTAATTTTAACTCCAGGCACTTTTGAACCCCGAGCCGCATATAAAGTAATTTGATGACCTCTCCTGGCTAATTCTCGAGCAAGATAAAAGATGGGTTGCTCGGTGCCACCTGTTTTCAATGAAGGAATTATATTTCTTGACGAACAAAAAAGCGCTATTTTCATCTTTATGTGCTTTTATTTAATAAATAAGAAAAACAAGGTCCCTGATGAATAAAATCAATATCTGAATTTTTTGTCTGATACTTTTGCATAAGCTTATTAAAATAATTTTCTATTTCTTTAATATCATCAAAATCAAAAAGTTTTTTCTTCTGCCAATTAGATAAAGGGAAACAACGAAAAACGGATAAATCCGTGCCTATATCAAACCGACCACTATTACCATCACAACCCCATTTTATATTAGCTACATTATGATTTTTTAGAATCCGAAGTTGCTTGTCAGTAAACATCCTCTTAGAAAAACCACAACCAAAACCTATTTTGATCTCATTTTTACTAGCTTTCTCAATTTCCCGAATTACATTCTTAGCCAAAGCTGAATATCGGCTATAAGGAATATACTCATTCTTCCTATTAATAATAGGATTAGCTATCCGTAACATAATAACTTTAACAGAATATTTATTTGCTAAGTCCAATAAATAATCTATATTCAAATTCTCTTGCCAAATTACGCTGCCTATTAAACAATTTCTAAATAGAGTCAACGCTTTTAAGTTCTTTGTAATTAATTTCCAAGACCGAACAGAATACATGTTAGGAGAATTGATATTGAGACTATATTTGATATTTTTTTCTTTTTTGACTAAAAAATTTCTAATTTTTGAAGAGAACAGCCCATTAGTAAAAATATGCGCCTTAAAGCCGCGAGAAAAAATATAATTTATTATATTTTCAAATTTTGAATGCAAAGTTGGTTCGCCGCCCATCAAACGTATTATCTTCTCATTACTTCTTTCTAAAAAATCTAAAACCAGCTTAAATTTCTTAAAAGACATTTCTATCTTTTTTTTCTTTAATTCATTTTCTACAAAACAATAAGGACATTTTTGATTACAAAGATTGGTTAATAAAATATTAGGCATATATCTAATATTATTAAATTAACACGAAAACACTTCTTTCTCAACTCAAAAACAAAACCCCTTAGTATTATTAAATTACTAAAGGGTTAAGAAATCAATAAGTGTAAGTTCGTTTTAATATTAGCCAACTTCCACTAGATCGAACTAAAGTAAATTTCGCCTGGAGTACCACATTTTCATACTGAAGAATCATACTTATATCTACTTTAGCCCTATTTTTATTTTCATAAAACTTAACAAACTTAATCATTTTAGGAATTCCGAATTTGATTTTCCCTACTCCTTTAAGATTTCCTAATGATTCGGTGTACTCCCTTTTTGAAAATATCTTCCGTTCACGCCCACTCATTATCTTGGCATTATCATGATATAATGCCAAAACTCCATTAATATCTTTATTATTCCATGCATTCTCCATTAGAATAAAAAATTCCTTTACATTTGCCTCGTCTGATGAAATAGGCTTATAGTCCTGCAAGCTAGTAACACAACCTCCAAAAAACAGAATTACCATAAACATCACCAATGTCATGCATACTTTTCTTTCCATTATAACCCCTCCTTTATCTGAACGTTAAAAGGTTAATGAAATTAAAGAATCCTAGTCTATTTATTTTCAACTGATTGAAAAGACCGAGAGGATTAATCCACTCGGCCTCATTTTTTGACTGGTTTGATACCCATATCAAATTTGGAACTTTTTTATTCTCTTAATTTCGTTACAGGTGATCACCACATCTTCCATCAACTTCAGCTTAAACCCTATGATAATGTCAGTCAACCTTTTCTCTGGAGGTAAGGGCGGGAAGGTATCTTGTCGCCATGCAACAAGATACAACCCCGGAGAATGTAATTTCAGACCAAAACATTCTCCTACAATAAGCTCCCCAACACCCATCAAATAAGGAAAAGACTGCTTCCCGGGATGATCCACCCAATAAATACTATATATCCTCTTCTGAGCCGATGTGTTTTTGATTAAAACTTCTGCTTCTTCCTCGGGTCCCGCCAAAACCGACATAGGGTTAACTAAAAGACTCAGCAAAACAAACACTATTGATACTTTCATTAAGCTTTTCATTCTATCCCTCCTTTTTCAAATAAATTTTTAAAAGACTATCAAATGTTTCAGTTATCTTATCGCAAACATCAATTAATGTCAAGCAAAACATAAACTAAATAACTAAACTATTTTAAAAAGCAGCTTTTTCTGCATCAAAATTTCTAATTTCAGGATTGATATAAGCTCGTGTTTTAAAATTTGTTCCTTTACCATTTATACATTGCTGACAATCTTTTAGAAATTTTCCTTCTAAAAATCTAGTTCTAAATTGTTGATATCGTTGCGAAAACCAAATATCTTTAAAACTTTTTTTATTCAAATCTCCCATAAAAAAATTTTTCTTTGAATCGCAACAATAATAAACATGACCCAACTCGTTAATCACTGACCAAAAATATCCAATACAACAACGCTCTAATTTTTTAAATCCAAGTCCAGAATAAATAAGTTGATCTAAAAAATCTTTGATATTATTTTCTGCCCGAAATTTTTCTTGCATTCTTAATCCCGAAAAATAAGTAATAATTTCTTTTTTGCTTTTCTTTTCTAAAGATATTTTATTAAGTCCAGAATTTAAATGAAAATCCATTAATTCAAAATGAAGTTTTGTCTTTAAATCTTTATTTAATTTAATCATTTTTGGAATCTCTTTATAATTTAATTTGGTTACAATATAAATTAGCTTAACTGAAACTAATCTACTTACTAATATTTTAATGTTATTTAATATTTTATAAAAATCTTTCTTTGATTGGTTTGGATGCATTCTAACATAAGTTTTAGGTGTAGCAGCAGATAAATGAACAAAAATTGAATCCATGGGCAGTGTCAAACAATCAGCTAATTCGCATGGATCTTTAACAGATGATAAATTTGTTGTAATACCAACACTCATATAATTCTTCTTAGCTCTTTTAATAAAAGAATTAATATTCGGATGCAAAAGAGGTTCGCCATATCCAGTAAATATTACGCCGACACAACCAAGATTAACCAATTCATCAAGAAGATGAAATATCAATTCTTTTTTTATCTTTGTTGCCATCCATTTTTTGGATCTCTGTTTTTTGAGTAAAGGAGAATAATCCCAACAAGTGACACAGTTAAAATTACAACTATTATTAAGAAATATACTTACACGTTCGGGACCAGTTCTTAGTATGCTATCCTCAATTGATTTTTGTCTTAAATTTGTTGAATCAAAAAATTTTAATTTCAACTTTTTGTTAATAAGATTATCTCTCATTTTTTTCTAATTGATAAAACAAAACTCAAATAAGACCACCATTAATGCTAAAAATCTGACCCGTAATAAAACTTGCTTGTTTAGAAGACAAAAATAAAACTAGATTAGCAACATCTTGCGGCTTGGCTAATCTTCCTATTGGCGTCTGACTAATTGCTCTATCAAATAATTTTTTATATTTTTTTGCCAAATGATCATTTTGATTGTCAATTGGAGAAACCGAAACCATATTAATATTAATATGACAGCGTCCCCATTCTTTAGCTAACTGCCGAGTAAGCCCTATTATTCCGAATTTCGAAGCAATATAAGATGCATCAGCTAATTGTGCGCCCATCCTTGTCGATTCAGAACCAATGCTAATAATTTTACCACTTTTCTGTCGCTGCATATCTGGATAAACAGCTTTGCAACAATTAAATACACCTGTAAGATTTGTCGCTATTGTTTTTGCCCATATTCTTTCATTAATGTTTTTAGCGGCAATTGGATACCAAATAGCTGCATTGTTTATAAGAATATCTACTTTTTTATACTTACTGATAATTTTATCAACCATTATTTGCGCCTCTTTAAATTTAGAAACATCTGCCACAATGCCCAAACACGAATATTCCTTCTTATTAAATTCTTTAACAACACTTGAAACATCTGTTTTTTGACGACTATTGATTATTACAGTTGCATTATTCTTAGCGAAATTCTCTGCAATACATTTTCCGATATTACGTGTTGAACCACTAATTAAAACAACTTTATTTTTAAAATTAATTATCATTTTAATACTTTTAATTGCAAAAAACTAACTTTTAAAATTTATAAAATACTCATGCGAATATTCATAATCAGTTGGGAAAAATTTAAGTTTAAATTTATTAATTGAAGATAAATAACTATTGCCCCAATTATAATATAGATAACCTTTTTTAGCTAATTTCTCGAAAAATAAAAGTTTTAATACTTCGCTTGTCCCCGGTATAATCCTATCAGCGCAAAAAACACCACCTGATAAATTTTTTGTTTTTCCAACTTTGAAAGCTATATTAATGCCCATAGGAGTATCACCATAATATAATATTAAACTTTCATAAAGTCTTGGGTTTTTTAATACATCTTTAATCATTCTTAAATCTTTTTTAAAAACACGTTTTCTATCAATTAGTTTTTTACTTGTGAATTCATTTTCTTTAGTATACAATCTCCATCGATTTAATATCTTTAATGAATCTCTATAATTATTTTTTGATAATGACTTACAAAAAATTTGAGCTTGGCTATCATGTTTATATAAATTATTAAAAAATCTATTCCATTGTTGTTTTATTTTCCTTATTCCTTCCTTTTTTAAAAATCGTTCTATATCTTTATAACCAGACAAATATGAAATGTACCTTTTGTTAATAGTGTGACTCACAGATTTAATTTTTCTATTATCAAAATAGGCATTATCTATAGGTTCAGTTAATTCCCAAAGCCATATTTTTTTTAAGTTCTTACCTAAATCATTTTTTATATTCAAAATTACTTCAAATAGTTTATTTTGCCAATCAATTCCTTTAGGACAACAAAAAAAATATGCATCTTCATTAAATCTATTAAAGAAAAAAATATTTTTTTTATCATTAAAACACCAAGCTAATCCTTGATTATTAATGACATAAGAGTTAATAAAAGCTTCGCTATCACTGAAAAAACATGACTTCTTATCTAATAAACGCTTAAAAGTCATGATATCTCTTTTACCAACTAAATGAATAAATTTAGTAGTTTTCATTAAAAAAATTATCTAAATCCAGGATGATTAGGCAATTTTTGCAATTTTCTACAGGCTACTAGAATTTCTGATAAACTTACTTCACAAAATAATTCTACCCAATCACTAATTACTTCGTATTTATCAAACAAATCTATATTTTTATATTTATCACCAGTTTTCTTTTTCAAAAGTTGGAATGCCAAAGAATTGGGCAAGGGTTCTAAAATGTATACCCAAAATATATCCATACCCAATTCAATAAGTTGATATATATAATCCGTTGAAACTTTTAATGAATTTTTATCTTCCCAAGGAGCGCCAAAAATAAAATTACCAATAATACTTATCCCAGCCATTTTTAAAATTTTGACTGCTTTTTTATTAGTATTTACAGTTATGCCTTTACGCATATTAAGTAAATTCCTTTGAAAGCCGCTTTCCAATCCCAAAGCTACTTGGATAATCTTCAAATCATTTAGTTTTTTAACAACATCTTTATCGATATTATCTGCACGAGCATAAATACGCATTGCTGGCTTCAATTTGTAATCTTTATATAAGTTATAAAATTTTTCAAACCAACCCTTGCTATCAAAAAAATTATCACTTGTATCCCAGATAAAATCAGCTCCAAATTCAGTTACTAAATAATTCAATTCATTAACAACTAACTGAGGGTTCTTAACTCTTAGCCCTTTATCCATTCTTGAGCAAAAAATACATCCTCCATTAGAAAGTTTCCGCCAACCACAACCTCTTTTTGAATACATACTAAACATCCGTTTATAAGATAAATTAGAAGAACCAGGAGAATGCTTAAAATAATTATTTACATCTACTACATTACGATCAGGAAAAGAAAGTTTATCTAAATTTAAAAATTCGGTTTGATTAAACTTTACAACTCTTGTCTTTTCGTCTTGGAAAACAAGATTCTTTATCTTATGTAATGGATTACCGATAGCATACTCATAAAAAGCTTTTTCCCCATCGCCTTGAACCACAACATCAATGCAATAATCATCCGAATATATGCCTCTATTTAATAAAATTTCTCTGGCCAATCCTGTCGCATGATGCCCACCTATAACTACCCGGCTATTACATCGTTTAGCTTGACGGGCAATAGCTAAAGCGTTTTTATAATTAACCCACATTGATCCAATTCCTACAATTTCAGGTTTGATCGAGCGGATTATATTATTTATTTCTGATAAGTTTAATATCTGTCCATCTAAAATATTCACTTTTACCTTTATTTTTAACGCTTTATTTTTTAAATAAGTAGCTAAACAGAGTGCCCATAAGGGAGGATAAATATATCCTTCAGAGGGTCTAAGATCATTATAACCATCTGAATCATTTGGCGGTTCTACTAAGATAACATGCATAAATATTTTATTTTTTATCTCTTATTTTTAAGCACATATATAGGATAAAATTCTGAATCCTTATAGTCAAATGACATTCTCAAATCACGTATTACAAAATATTGCGATAAAAGCTGGTCGATCTCTTTTGTCGTTCTTTGCGTCCATGTTCTTTCGGGGAAACCTTTTGGCGTAATCCATTTTTTAAAAATATTATTTAAAACTAATTTTTCTCTTTTATTTCTTATGTTATTTTTAATATATTTCCCAATATTATCTGTAAATTTTCTTTTATTTATTTCTTTTGTTCCAAAATTAGTATTTTTATCAAATAAACGGGAAGTTATTAAATCTTCTATTAATTTATTATCAATATCAAGCTCTTTGTCAAAAATATTTCTTATTATCTTTTTAGAACTCAACTTTGTTATATCCTCATTCAAAAGATGTATCCGCGTGATTAGGTAACCACTTTTTTTTAATAATCTTGAAATTTTTCTCAAACATTCGAGCTGCAATTGAGGATTAATATTGCGTAAGAATAAATCCCCCACGATTACATCAAAATAATTATTTTTTATGAATTTATCTAAAGCCATCCAATCTGATTTTATCCATTTCTCTTTTGTTTCATTAATTGACTTATTAAAAAAAATCATTCCTGAAATCATTTTAAAAGAAAAATCAGCTATTATAATAGAACTATCAAATTTAGATAAAATTTTTCTAATTTCGGGAGTAGAACCCAATAGTAAAATTTTATTTTTTGTTTTAAGACGATTAAGAATTAATGAATAATTTTTAATATCTTCGCAAGAAGGCCTAAAAGGAGAGGTATATTTATCCCATTGTAATAAGGCTCTACCCCAATTAAATTTATCATATAATGAATTTTTAGTTATTCTAATATAAGACATATTCTTAAGATATTTTAATTATAATAACATAAATATCCAAAAGACAATAAAAAAAGTTATTAAATAACTTTGTTATCTTAAAAAATTTAAAATTTTGTATGTCTAAATGCTATTGATTATTCTCCTATATTACAAACCGATTCATTTAACTCGTTTCGCGTATCATTGCGTTCTTTATTTTTATTTTCTTGAATCTTAATAATATCTATCCACTCCAAGCAATTATTTTTTTCAGAATCATTTACATTATCACAAACTTTTAATGCTAAATCCTTTTTGCCGAAATGATAAGCTATTGCAGTTCTAAATCTATATTGTTTTTTATATAAGAGAGCATCTTCAGAATCAACCCATTCTTCAATATTAATAATATTTGAATTTAGTTTATCCTGATCCTCATATTGCTTAATTGTATTACAAATATTTTTACAGCTCTCAAAAAAAATTTCGTCATCAATATTATTTATATTAAGATCAGCCAAGCACAAATCAGTTAATTTGTTAGGACATATATTATTCCAATCCCCTAAAGCTAATTGAAGTGTGAAAGAATTTTGTACATTCTTACGAACTACTTTATGCGCATCATCTAATTTATCCAAAACACTTTGTTTATTTTCCTCGCTTGTATATGCCAAGCTTTCCATAAAATTCTTAGCTCTATTATAATTTTCCTCACCCTTATCATGTTCTACTTTGCAAATTAAATAATTAATCATATTTTTATACAAAGGGGTTAATAAATTTTCCTTAGTAGAAACAGATATTTCATTTGAATTCTTAAAATTCTTAACTTCATTAATTAATTCCTCGTCAGTCATTTTACTGACATTTTCAAGACATTTCGCTTTAATCTCTTCTCGAGAAATGTTTTCCGGAGGATTGTCTGCAGGAACATAAGTTTTATGCCAATAAAAAAACCCTCCGGATCCAATAGTAAATCCGATAACAACCGCTATTAATATAATCGCAACTATTGATAAACTTCCTTTGTCTAAAAAACTCATATTCATTGTTTAATTTATTTAATAAGAACTATGGGAACTATGGGAACTGTGAGAACCATGTGAACTATGAGAACTGTGAGAGCCATGGGAACCATGAGAACCATGAGAGCCATGAGAGCCATGAGAACCATGAGAGCCATGAGAGCCATGAGAGCCGTGAGAGCCATGAGAGCCATGAGAACTATGTGAACTGTGTGAGCTGTGAGAGCTGTGAGAACTATGTGAACTGTGTGAGCTGTGAGAGCTGTGAGAGCTGTGAGAGCTATGTGAACCGTGGGATGCGTGAGTGCAAGCCGCTGATGCTGGATCTGCCTTCATCGCTCCGGCTAAAGCAACGCTTAAAGCGACAAAAGTCAACGCTATTTTGGCAACGCTTTTTTTATTAATTCTTCCCTCTTCGCTTGTTAAAAAAGCTTTAATATCTTTTTTAATCTGAGGTATTTTTATTTTTTTTATCATTAAACTATTAATTAGCTATAACAAACGGACAAAATAAATTTTTATCTTTTTTAATTATAACAAATAAAGCAAATAAAGAATAGATTGAATGTGGATAAAAATTATTATTTCTTAAGCCAATCTTTAAAAATTTCTTTTATATTCGGTTCCTGTAATTTTTCAAACAAAAAGTCCAAAATAGCTTTATTTATCTGGCATCTTTGATTATTAGGCATTTGACCAAAAATGTTTCCTTGCTCAAAATAGTTATAAATTGGACAAACCCCGCAATATGTCTTATAAACACAATCGCTGCAGCCAGACACTCCTTCTAGACAAGAAGCTGTGCAAAGAGTTCTAACAATTGGATTGCTTACTATTTCTTCATAGCTGTTCTTTTTAACATTGCCTAAACAAAAACTTTCATCATTCATCATGCTTAACATTCTTCCTTCATCGCAGGTATAAACATTGCCATTGTAGTTATAAGCCAATTGACCAATACCAGCTCCGCAAGGTGAACGATAATCAAGATGATTAGGATCAGAATCAGTTAAAATCTTAGTTAAAAAAGTAAAAGCCATTCTCTCCTTAAAACTTTTTCCTTTAAGATTTAACTTGATAATATAATCAAGTGTTTTTTTATAAAAATCTATATATTCTTCAGCAGTATATCCAATTTTTTTTTGGCTTTCAACAGAAAAACCAAAAGGATTAAGATGATGTAAATAAAAACTGTCAAAACCTAATTTAATATATTCATCAACAATTTCTTTTGATTTAGATAAAGAAAAACGGCTAATAGTTACTCGACCAGCTATTCTATAAATATATCCTTTTTCCTTTAATTGAGGATAAAGTTTATTAAATTTTCTGACCCATTTAATTATATTTTTATAATTATTATACTTAGCCGCCGAACCTCTAATTGGTCTATTCTTATTATGTAATTTTTCCGGTCCGTCTAATGAAACGCATAAACTTATTTCTTTATCTAAAAAATATTTAAATTTTTCTTCGGTCATTAAATCAAAATTGGAAACCAAGCGAATTTGCAAATCTTTTTTTTCTTTTTTATTCTTTTTTTGAGCGTATTCAGTAATAAATTTGATTATTGGCCAATTTATTAATGGCTCACCTCCTTGAAATTCAATTGCCACAAAATGACTAGTTGTCTTAAAAATTTTATCAACTGTTTGGCGAGCTATTTCTTTATCCATATCTAAATCTTTTCTATTCATACTTTGCGCGCTGGCATGACAATATACGCACCTATGATTACATCTTAAAGTAACTACAATAATATGCAAACTAGGACCGTTAAATAGGAAATCGTTCTTGGAACGAAATTTTTCAATTAATTTTGTTAAATTTAATTCATCTTTTACAAAATTTTTCTTTTTTAAAGATAAATATGGCTCTTTGTCTTTTTTTAGATTATTAGTTAAAAATTTTTTAAACTCTTTTTCTGTTAGAAACAAATAATCGCCAACATCATTGGTTAAAAGATATTTATTTTTAAATTTTTTAAAACGAAAAAAACCAAGTTGATTGTATTTAATTTTTTTTAAATCCAACATATTTAAGATTTCATTAAGGAAAGAACATAATTACAAAATTCATCCTTGATTATTTGCCCAACTTTTTTGTTAATGTCCTTTAATTCTATTTCTATGTAATTTCCTTTTCGCCTCAAACTAAAATTAGCCAAGTTTTGATATTCTTTTATGGCTAATTTTATTGCTTTAGAGCTATATAAATTTTTATTAAAATTAATCAGCACACTTTCTTTTTTCTCAAATTGTTTTTTCTGATTTTTTTCCATATTTATCTTCCCATGGTATAGCAATACCTAAAGGATCATCTTCATATTTTATTTCATCCTCCTTATTAGCTTGATCATCTCCAAGAGCTGAAAATAATGCCTGGCTGATAATATATTCTCTTATCTTTTTATTATTTTTAGACAAATTAATTCTTACAGTATAATTTAAAAGTTCGTTCAAAAATTCACCCTTAAGCTCTTCTAGTTGTTTCTTGTTGAATTTCTTTTTTCCTTTTAAAAATACTTCTATTTTTTCAGGTGACTTATTATCTAAAAATAAATATGCTTTATCAAGAAAAACATAAGCTGCTCCATAAATAGCTTCCAGGGGATAATTCTGAAGATTTACTCTAAATTTTATTTGGTTATTTTCTTTAATAGGCATAAAAGATTATTTTGTTTTGACTAAGATGCGTTTTATAGTAACAGCTTTTTTATCTTTTGCCTTATTATCAACAGAGAAAACCAACGATATTGAATTACCAATTATAATGTTATTTAATTTAATTTTTTTTTCAGAAATTAATTTCATTGCAGACGATAAAATCATTTCAGTAATTTCTGTGTCTTTATCTATTAAAAATTTCTTGGCTGTTTTATCTTTCTTTCCCTGAACCCATACTAAATTACCCTGCTTTTTTTTAATAGTTCCATCTAGTACTTTTTTTAATGAAGCATCCAAATCCTTAGAGTTCTTTACCTCCTTTTCATTTTTATTATCCATAATTTTATCAATAATTTACTATTTACTAACAACAATACTTTTAATTCCGGAAGCAATTTTTTTATCTATACTGCTTAAGGTATAATGCACACTCACCGAAACATTAGACTCCATCTTAATATCTTTCTTATCTACTTCCTTCTCGCTAATAAGATCAAAATTACTATCGAAAGTTAATTCAAAATAAGAAGTTTCATCATCTAATATTATTGTTTCTATTTCATTATTATCCCCCCTTTCAACTTCAATATAATTTTCCTCCATTTTCTTAATGACGCCATCAATTACTTCGCCTAAGATATCCTCGCAAGATTCTCCTTCACATATTTTTTCTTGCTGATTATTGCTTTCTTGTTGATTGTTATTTTGTTGTTCTTTAGATTGACTTGAATCTGAGATATTATTACTTTGTTGATTATTATCTATAGGATTTTTATAGAAATAATAACCACCGGCCATAATAATTGCTGCAATAAAAATTGCTACAGACAAAAATATAAATATTTTTTTGTTCATAATTTAATTCTCCTTTTTTATTAATTTTTTACTAATTTAATTCTATCAATAAATCATAAAAAAAGCAAAAAGTTATCCACATCAAAAATATAATAAAGCTTCAAACCAATAGAATAATTTTGAGCCAAAAAGCATAACTAAAATTGTTAAACCTGATAAAAAGGGTCCAAATGGAATCTGTGATTTAAGTTCTTTTTTGCCAAATAAAATTAAGCATAGGCCAATAATCGCTCCGGAAAAGAAAGACAGCAATAAAGCAATTAAGATGCCTGGCCAACCAAGAATTAACCCCATTAAAAAAGCTAATTTAACATCACCTAAACCCATCCATTTGCCTTTGGAAATAAGTATCAAGCTCAGAAAAAAAGCAGCCGGAATAAAAGCGGATAACAAAACTTTAAGTAATTCGTAATTTGTAATTTGTAATTTGTAATTAAATAAATTAAATAATAAAGCAATTACAATTGCAGGATATATTATTTTGTCAGGAATTATATAA
>Ga0268277_1000339_pt1 | contig 38476 bp, 44 predicted proteins | sample saktaG_5_FD_190132 | JGI IMG/M metagenome (GOLD analysis project Ga0268277, IMG submission 190132) | Saline water microbial communities from Sakinaw Lake, British Columbia, Canada - sak_2010_1_5_50m | ecosystem: Environmental > Aquatic > Non-marine Saline and Alkaline > Saline ... | reverse complement strand
TAGTGTGCTCCCACCAGACATATGTCGTAGGCAACCGAAAATTAGTTCGCGTGTAAAATCGAACTAATTTTATGAAAAAAGAATTAATTAGAAAAGAATTTTTTAAACTTAAATTAAAAGGACATTCATATAATCAATGCAGAATAATCCTAAATGCAAAATATAATTATTGTGTTCACAATAGAACTCTCCAAAGATGGATTTACAATCTAGAGAATAATGATAAATGGGATTTGAAAGATAAATCCAAAAGACCTAAAACAATCTATACTAAAATAACCTCTGAAATCGAGAATAAAATTTTAGAGATTAGAAAAAAGACGGGTTGGGGAGAAAATAAAATATGTCAATATTTTTCAGATTTATCCCATAAATCTGTTAACAAAGTTTTGAATAAACATGAATTAACAAAACAAATTAAACGGAAAAGGAAACGAATAAAATATATTCGCTGGCAAAGGAAACATCCAAATTCTCTTTGGCAAATTGACCACAGCGATCAAAAGATTGAGGGTAAATGGGTTTTATCAATTATCGATGATTGCTCAAGATATTCAATTGCAATGGTCGCAATGAAATCTGTAACAACTGAAGCAGTCGTGAAAGTAATTGATGATGCAATTAAAAAATACGGAAAACCCAAACAAATTTTGAGTGATAATGGTTCTGCTTACGGCTTGAAAAGTAAGCACTCAAAATTTGATAGAAAGTGTAGGAAAAGAGGAATTGAACATATTAGAACCGCGGTTCATAGTCCAACAACCTCTGGAAAAGTTGAAAGATTATTCCAAACTTTGAAAGCAGAATTAGAATTTTGTGAACAAGATTTAGAATTATTTAGAATGAGATACAATCATTTTAGACCGCACACGAGCTTAAATCAAAAAAGCCCTGGAGAAATTTATAATGATTTCAATTTGTTATTTTAGCCTACGACATATGTCTCTTCTGAATACAATTATTTGTTATTAGTTAAATTTTAAAACTATAAATATTTCTTTCTTTAATGGAAAAGATACAAACAAAAACTAGAATTTCCTTTTATGATCAAATTTTAAAAAATAAACTAAAATCTTTCTTTTTAATGTGTATTATCTTTTTGATTTTTCTTTTATTAGGATGGGTTATAGGTTCTTCAATAGGTTCTGAATATTTTACTTTGATTATGATTATTGCAGTTATTTTTTCAACATCTTATTTATTTATTGTATATTATTCTTCTTCGAAAATTGCTTTAGCTTCTGTAAATGCTAAACTTGCTAAAAGAGAAAATTATCCCCAATATCATAATTCTATAGAGGGATTATGTTTGGCTTCAGGACTTCCTAAGCCCAAGCTATATATCATGGAAAATGACCAGATAAATGCTTTTGCATCTGGAAGAGATCCTAAAAATTCTATTATTTGTATTACTACTGGGGCCTTTAAAAAATTAGAGAAGTCAGAAATCGAAGGAATTTTAGCACATGAATTAAGCCATATTGCTAGTTACGACATAAGATTTATGACATTAGTTGCAGTAATGGTTGGAATGATTTCAATAATCTCCCAGATTTTTTTAAGGAGTCTTTGGTTTAGTAGTTTTTCTTCTGGAAGAAATAGAAATAATTCTCAAGCAATTTTTATGATTATAGGAATTGTTTTTGCAATTCTTGCGCCAATAACTGTTTTTATTATTCAATTAGCAATTTCTAGAAAAAGAGAATATGCAGCCGACGCTTCTGCAGTTAAATTTATTCGTTCTCCAACTGGATTAATCAAGGCGTTAAAAAAAATAAATTTTGAATCTAAGCATTTAAAATTAGAAAATGAATCCAAAAATAAAAAGATAATTAATAAAGCTATTGCCCCCTTATTTTTTTCTGACCCTTTTAGAAAAAAAATGAATAGAAAAAAAGAGAGTTTATTCGCAACACACCCCCCAATTGAAAAGAGAATCAAAGTTTTAGAAAGAATGTAGTTTTTTAGAAGAGATACTTTTTTAATCTATATTTCAATCTTTATTTTAATCTTTATTTTAATCTTTATTTTAATCTTTATTTTAATCTTTATAATCTAATTTTTATAGTATCATAAATTATGGCAATATTTTTATAAAATTCTTTCCTTCTTTTTATATGAAAAATCATCTCAAAGAAAAATTAGAAATTCTAGAAATTTTTCAAAAGAATTTATTTAATAAAATAAAAATTTTTATGAAAAAAGGGGATATGAAAGGACTTATTTTAGAGAGGATTTTAATAAGGGCACCAAGAAGAAATGAAATAGGGTCAATTTTTGGTGTGGCATATGAAACAGATAGATTAGCGTCAAACACTTAATTTATAAGGGGCATGGAAGAAGATCACCCAAAGTTTATCATAAAATATAATCCCTTAGATCTAAATTATATTTCAAATATTAAAATTTCTTCTGAAGATGAAATAATCTCTTTAGAAATCAATGATTCATATTTTATTAAAAAAGAAAGAATACTTCAGGATTATGGGTTATTTAAAAAAAGTGATCAAATAAAAAAAGAAATATCTTAATTTAGGCTTTTTCTTTGTCCATCCTTTTTAAGAATGATTGAATGAATTTTTGATTTCTTTCTCTATCAATTATTTTCTCAAGTTCATGAAATTCTTTATTATCAATAATGCTTTTTTTAGTTTTAATTTCAGAAAAGCTTTTTTTATAAATTTCCTCAGAGATTAAAATTTGTTCATTTGAAATTTCTGCAAGATTTTTTGCAATCACAATAAAATTCCCCAAACTAGTAAAGTCTAATTTGTTTTTATTAAATGTATTAATTATTTCTCCAGAATTAATTCCAAGTCCAAATTCAATTTTATCTTTAAATTTGTTATTATGTTTTCGTAAAAATAAAAGAATTTCCTCTGCAATTTTTACAGCATTTAATTCATTTTTGAAGGAATTAGTTATAATTGGGCTTAATATTGTGAAAATAAAATCCCCTTGCCTATATGGTGCACCTTTCTTTTCAGAAATTTTTTCAAGTAATCTCTCTAATTCTTCCTTAGCAAATTGCGACAATTTATTTTTAATTTTTAAAGCAATAATGCATGCTGAATTTTTTTGCCCGTTTAAAACAAGAACTTTTTCTGCCTGAATTAATTTTTTATTAGTAATTTCTTCAGAGATTTTATCTTGTTTTTGTGATCCAATAAATTCCTTAGGATCTTTATTTCTTATTATTGTTTCTTCTTTTTTTATCTTAGATTCACTTTCTGGTCTATGACTTATCTTATTTTTTTCATTAGAAACAGAATATGCAAAGGATTTTTTCTTAAAAATATTTCTGAACAAAAATAATCCTCCCCCTAAAAGAATAATGATAAAAATAATCCAAACTATTGGAGTTTTTAAAAAAAGAATAGAATTTTCTTTAATAGAAACAACCCCTTCGGTAGCATATCCTGTTAAGATAACTCCATTTTTTGAATATTTATTTTCACCACTAGAAATTTCAATATCATATTCTCCATCCCCCAATAATTTAAATTCTATTTCTTCACCTTTTTTAAGGTCAACTTTTTTAATAAAAGACTTGCCATTTAAATTAACTTGAATAGGATATTTATCAAGAGGGATATTTCCGATATTTTTTATTGTAAGGCTTGTATTTTTTAAATCAAAAGATACAATTTCTTTTTTATTAATATAAAATTTTTTGATTAATTCTAAAGAACCAGCAGTGATTTCAATTTCATAATATCCTGAACTAATATCTGTTGGAATTTCATACTTTGTTGTGTCCCCTGATTTAACTATCTTCTCGAAGATTCTCTTTAAATTTTCGTCTTTGATGATTACTGAAACATCTTGAGAAATTAAAACATTAGATTGATCATATAATCTTGGTTTTATTTCAATTATGTTCCCGGGATCTAAGCTTTGTTCATTTATTGCTAAATCAATTTTTGTTAAGGTTTGCGCGATATTTAGATTAGAATACGCAAAACCTTCACTGGTTCTTTCTTCAAAAGTATTTGGTTCATAAGCAAACACTGTGATTTTATAATCTCCTGCAGCAATATTTTTTGCTAAGGTAATATTTAATAAAAATTTTCCATCACTAATTTTTCCATAAAAAATTCCATTATCTTCATTAAAACTTTCATTAAAACTTTCATTTAGATTAGTGCTCGTTTGATTTTCTAAAGAAGAATTTTCTTCTGTTTGATTTCCTGAAGAATTATCTTGGATTTGAGTTGAATAAAATAAATTAAGTAAAGGAATGGTAATCTCAACCCCCCCATTAATTGGAACATCATTTAATCTTTTAGCATTACCTTCAATTATAATTTGATCTCCAGGTTTAGCAAAAAAAGAGTCAGTGGTTAATGAAACTATTAATGTTTTAGAAATTTCAAATTCGCGACTATTATATGTTTGACTAAAATATTCTGCGGAAAAATAGCAATCTCCAATCAATTTTGAATCATGTTTAAAAGTTAGGGGCAATTTAAAATCAATATTTTCTAATGGGCTACTATCATAAAAAACAAGGGTTTTTTCATCTTCGCATATAAGTTCAACTCTTAAAGGGCCAGATTCTAAGGGATTTATATTTATGCTATTTGAAATAGTTTCCCCAACATTATAGATTGATTCTGGTTGAGAAAAATAAACTCCTGCGCAGACAAAATTTATTAAAAACAGGATGATTCCTAAAGCAAATCCCAAAGTTACTAATCTTAATTTCATTATAAAATTAATTAAACCCCATATATAAAGTTTTTGCGATTTCAGACTTAGACCATTAAATTAATATTTTAAGTCTCTTTTAAGTTGATTAGGCTTCTGGTACTTAGCAAATTTCAATAATAATTCTAAATAACAAATCTTAAAAACACTATTCTTCTTTTTAAAATATGAAGATATTTGAACATACCTATGAAAGAATTACTAATTCAATGGTCTTTAAAAAATTTAAGCAAGAAAATCCATCTATAAAACTCTGTGCTGGCTTTTTTATTCTTGATTTTTTAAGTAATGATACTAAAAGATCTTTAGATTATCTTGATGAAAATTCTAAAAAGATTTTCACATTTGAATTAAATGATAAAGATGAGATAAATTTTAAAAGAGATAAATTAATTCAATCTGAGATTTCAAATAAATTAAAATTAACCCCCCTACAACAAAAAACTTCTGAAGAAAAGCCACAGATTTCTGTTGAATTAGAAGAATTAGAAGCAATAATTAATAAAGAAAAATTAGATAGAAAAATTTCCGCAAAAGTTCATAAAATAATTGCAGTCCTTCAAAATTATGAAAAGAAATTAACATGGAATTTAACTTGTATGTTAGATCAATTAATTATCTTTCATGTATTAATAGACGCAGAAGATAAAAAAATAATCAAGTTCGAAAGGAAAAATCTAATGGATTTTATTAAAAGTAATAAGAGTAAATAAGAGGGATGATAAGATAAATTATAAAATCAGAGGGATTATAAAATCAGATAGATTATAATTATATAAACTAAAGAAAAATTAATAAACTCTGGAGGCATATATATAAAAATTAAAGAAACTTATATAAAAGTCAAAGAAAATGGAATATATTCAAGAAATCATTGAGAAAATAAGCCCATATTATAAAAAAAAGGGAAGACCGTCTGCAGAGCATATTTTAACATATGATTCTCCAACAGAAACTTTAGAGCCAGTTTATTTTTGGATATTAGATTTTTTAAATGGCATGTTTGGTGGGGACGTAGAAAAAATAGTTGATAATTTTTGTTCTTCTCCAGGAAGTGGGCATTTTTCAGAATTACAAGGAAAAGCAAGCCATATGCAACAGGAAGCCTCTAGGGTTTTAGGGGTTGTTAATTCTATTCTGAAAGGAATTATTAATTTAATTTATGATTTAAAAGAATTTAAATTAAGATTAAAGCAATATGAAAATGCAAAATCTAATAATAAATTAGAATCTGAGGCAGGACTTCTTGCATTAAAGCAAATCTGGATGGACAGAGTAGACTTGCAAAGAGGTCAAGGAAGTATAAATGCTTTAACCGCAGGAAATTTAAATTTTGTTACATTAAGGGACGCATTTCTCGTCATAAATTCTATAAAACAAATAGATAATATAGATCTTAATGAAAGAGTTAAAAGAATTTTAAAACCAAGAGTCCAGGAATTTTTTGAATGGAAAAAAAGAAGTGAGCAAGAATTAAAAAAAAGATTTGAAATTGAAAAAATTTATTTAAAAAGCCAAGTAAATGCATTAAAATTAAATGCAAGATGGGCAAAACCTTATCTTAAAGCTAGTCAGAGATTAACATCTAATAATGATTTATCGACGGATCCAGCATTAGTTAATGTTTTTAATACAATTTTGTTGCAATTAAGTTTAATGGGGAAAAATAAGATTAATATCGACGAAGAAATAATTTCTAAGAATTTACCAAAAGATTTTAAAAAAATAAAGAATTTAAGAGATTATTATCCAATTATTTTCGTGGATTTTAAATTTAGGGGAATACCAAGTAAGGCAGGCCAACATTATGTTTTTGGAGGGAGGGTCGAAATAGGATTTAAAGCCTATGCATTAAATAATGAGGAATTTCTTCTCTTTAAAGAAAAATTAAATGAATCTGATTTAGAAGATTCATTGAAATTAGTAGAAGGAATGACTGATGATTCTTTATTACAATTAAAAGTAGATATAGAAGAGTTTTTTTCTGATAAAGAAGAGGATAAAAATTCTGAAAAAGGACTAGAAAATACAGACCCTTTTTCAGCACTTTTTGCATTTTTAAAACCTAATAAAAAAACAAAAGATAAATCTAAAGATTCTAAAGAACAAGACAAAGAAAAAATCAAAATTTTAAAGAAAATAGGGATTAAACCAGACAAATATCCTGAAAAATACTTAAGGAGTCTTGCAGAGGCAAATGCCATCAATAATTGTTATAATGTTTTTGATATTTATAAAAAAGCACATGGTATGGCTTCTCTTCCTTATGTAAAAGAAGCAGAAAAAAAAGCTCCAATATCCTCTTCTGAGAAGTTTTTTGGTTTTAAATAAATCAAATGAAAACGCAAAATAATAAGAAAAAAGATAATAAAAAGCAAAGGAATATAAATAAAAAGCAGAAAAATACAAAACAAAAATTAGAAGACAATATTAATCTTAAAGGATTAAAAGAGATTTTTAAGGGATTTAATAAGCAGATAAATAATTCTAAAAGTAAAGAATTAGTTTCTAAAAAAATTAAAGAAAGAGAATCCCAAAAATCAAAAGAAGTAAAAGAATTAAATCCAGCATTTTTAGTTTCTTCTAAAAATTTTGTTGAAAAAGAATCAGAATCTCTAGACTCAAGATTAAAAGGAATTAATCCATTTTTAGAACAAACTTTTGAAGAAGATAAAACTGATTTTAGAGATTCAGAAGTAAGAAATTCAGCAGAGAATAATCTGCAAGCATCTTCCAGAGATTTAAATCAATCAGAAAATTATTTTTCTCCAGATTATATTAATAACAATAAAAATAATCAATCTATAAAAGAAAATTTTGAAATTCAAAAATTTAATCCTCCACAAAATTTCCAATTTCAAAAAAATAATGTAAGAAATATGAGTTTAAATCAAGATTTTAATTTTGATTTCCAAAACCAATCAATTAATTTAAACCAATGGCAAAATACAAATACTAATATGGGAAATTTCAATAATGAAATGAATTTTGAAGAAGCAAAATCTAAAGATTATGAAAGGTATCTCACAAATCCCGAAGAAATCACAGAAAAAAACAAATTGCCTTTTCAAAAGAAAAAACTTTAAAAATTTTATCTTGGCCAAGGTTTATAGCTCTTATCTGCTAATTCTTAATAGAAAAAAGCAGTTTTGTGGCCTTCTTCCCCTTACTTTCATTTAAAACTTTTGCTTATTTCTTCTTTCCAAAAACTTGGTAAAGTATTTGAAACAAAACCCCTAAATTTCTCAGCGTAAATATAGGCTAAGCCCTTATCTTCTTGGTATTCCTTAAATTTATCTTTTGATCTTGAATAAATTTTTTGAATAATTTTTCTTTCAAATTCTTTTTGAAGTAAGGAAGATTTTTTTAAAACCAAAAAATCAGCCTGCCTTAAGATATTTATGTCTAGATTGGAAGAATTTTGAGAAATAAAAAGGATATTAATATTTTTGTGTCTTGCTATTAAAATAAGTTGGCTTAATAATTTATTTGCACTACTCATTGAACTTCTTGAATTAAATAAAACTCCCCCTTCGTCAATAAGAACCCAAGAATCATTTTCTAATTTTGAAATGTCTAAAACAACTTTTATCCATGAAGGGAATTCATTAGGCTGGAATCCTATAGCAAAACACTTTCTTTTATGTTTTGAATAAATATTTTCAAGCATTTTAACACCAAATCCAGTTTTTCCAGAACCTCTTGCTCCAAGAATAATCCCAATTTGACTGTCTGAATCAATTGTTTTATTAAACCAAGTTTTGTAATCTCCACTAATAGTTTCAACAATTTTACATGGAGTATATTTTGCTTTTATTGATTCTCTTTTCTTTTTTATTTTATTTTCTTGAGATTTTACAGATATTTTTTTAGATAAAACAATTATTCCTTTTATTAGATAATAAGGGATTTTTATTATGAAAAATAATGTTTTTCCAAAATAATTCCAAAAATAAGATTTCTTCTTTCCTTTCTTTTTCATATAAAATTAATTATAACGGGGATAATAAACTTATGGGGATGTTTCTCTTTACTCAATTTTACTAAAAGTTTCTTGTTCAGAATATATAATTCCCTAGACTTGTTATTTGCATTGCCGCAATCTTTTTTTATATCCCCTTCATCCCTTTTCTAATCCCATATCCAAAGATTGCGCAAAGAATTTGATGGATGATTTTTATAATTATTATATGAAGTGTATTGAGATTCTTATTGAGTGAAAAAAAAGGTTAAATTCCCATAAATAGGCACTTCTTAGAATATACATCAGGATTTAGAGAAGTCACGACCAAAGGGAGGAGAGCGCAGCGTGGCACGAGGTGATAGCCAAATGAGTTCCAAGCGCGCGAAAATTGGTTTTTCTTTTAGTTCTCTTTTTTAATCCTAGTAGAATATACGGCAGGAAGGGGATTCGAACCCCAAACCTTACCTTCGCAAGGTTCTATTGGTTTGCACCAATTGTATCACCAAATACTTTCCTGCCAGATAACCCATAATCTCTTTTAATTTGGACTAAAAATTTATTGTGTGTAATCATCACTGAAAGAATTTTTAATAAATCTATTCCCTGATTTTTGATATTTAATTTATCTATCTCTTTTCTCATATGCTTTTCCTCACTTTTTAAAGAGGAAATAATTTCCTCCATAATATCTTTTTTCTTAATGTAGCTAAAAACTTTCTTTTCAAAACCTTTATTATATTTTTTATTCTTTGCACTTTTGATTATTTCTAGAAATAATTGGCGATTATCTTTTTTAGAATTATTAAGCAATAACCAAATAGGATATGTGAGCCTATTGTCTCTAATATCTACAAAATAGTCTTTTACAGGCCTCTTCTCCGTACTAGTTATTGTAGGGTTGGGGATCATCAAGTCAGAAACATCATTAATGATTTGAACACATGCTCCAAATCGCGTCATCATTTTAACAATTTTTGATAAATCTTCTTTTGGCACGTTACATTTAAAATACTGAGCGATAAGTTCAAAGCAAAATGGAGACAAAACACCTGCAATACTCTTCATATTTCTAATATTATAAAGTTTCCAAAATTTTTTGGGATCTTGAAATTTCTGATAATTAGTAATCTTTAGTTCAGATCCATCTACCCAAAAACTTTCCATTACCCTACGTAACAAGAGAATATAAGAATTTAGGATTGAATTTGAAAGTTCTAAGTTAAAATTAGTGAATTCTGAAAAACAATATTGGCTTGCAATTAATACTTCTGGCACTTCATCAGGAAATTTCATATTTTCTTGATCAATTATCCAATCTAGACCATATGACCACCACATTGTCATTTCTGTCATTGTCATAAGTGGCATTAAATTTGAGTATTTATTATCTGTCTTAACCTCAAATAGTTCTGAAGCAATGTATGCAAGTATTGGAAAAAGATGTTCTTTGCCCATTCTTCTTTTAAGAAATTTTTTATATAGAAAAAGGAGAGTATCAGCATCATCCCGTTTCTTAAATTCTCTTAATATATATGAATCAAATTCTTTAGAAAGCCCTTTAGTTACTTGGTGATATTGTTTTATAGATATTTTTTTAGCCATTGATATTAAAAGATGCTTTACTTTTTAAATTTTTACTTTTAGCTTTTAACAAAGGGTGGTTTGGTGGGGATAGATAATAGCGCCCGAGGGAATTACAGATAACATCAGAATTATGGGAAGTTCGCCGAAGGCGATTTGGATGGAAGAAGTCTGCAGACTTCGGAAATTTCTTAATCGCTGTTAAACTCTCCGTTAGGATTGGATTTTAGTGCAACATTCCGAAGCGAAGCGGAGGAAAAATCCAAAGTAAGCGGGCGAGCATCTTTTAGGGCAGGTGTCTTTATTTACTTTTAACTCTAAAGTGGTAAATGAAGCGAAAGATTTATAAACCTTATATAGATTACTAATTATATGACAATTAAAAAGATTTTAACAAGTATTGCATTAGCGGGAGCATTAGCTTTAGGTGGAGCAGGATGTGATTGTGATACAAGAAATAATGAAAGTCATACGCCAGATAACCCCTCAACAACCCAGACACAACCACAATACCAAACAAGAAATATTTCTGGGAAAATTATCAATGTAGATGAAGACAGTTTTCCAATTTGGGCAAAATATGGTTATGGTGGTGGCGGAGCAAACTTTCAATATGAATTGATTAGAGTTCAAGATGGCAAAGGAAATGTTAAACAGCTTCTTAGTCCAATGCCAACAGGTTATCAGGTTGGTGATGATGTAACATTTAATTATACAGAAAGACAATCAATCACATTTTCAGATTTATGGAGAGATTACGGAAATCATCAAGAAGGTCAAGGAGATTACGGCGGTCAACGAGGTTTCGTCTTACAAAAGGGTAAGATATCAATGGATGGATTGCTTCAATAGGCCCCTGCCCGAGTAATATTGCATATAACAGGGGGATTTAGAGGAGTTTTGCGGCGCAAAATTTACTTTTTCTTTTTATTTCTTATCAAATAAAAATATTGCAATATATGTAATAGCTGTTATAATGGCAATTGTTTCTATATTATCATTATTATTATCTTTAACCCCTGGCCCTTTAGGAATTAAAGAAGCGTTTATCATTTTCTCAACAAAGGTTGTTGGAGTTTCAACAACAGAAGCAATTGCAGTTTCTCTTTTAGACCGAGCGATATTCATGGTTATCCCCTTCATCCTCAGACCAATATTCTCATACATCCTCTTAAAACATAAATCAAAAAATGAAAAGAGAAATCTTTAAATACCATATCACATTTCAACTAAAAGGGAGAAATATAATATGAAGAAAATTGATATTGTTTTAAGAGAACTTAGGAAGAAGATTATAACTAGAAAAGACCTTGATAGCCTTGCGGATAAATATAAATTTAATAGACTTGCCATAAGAAAATTATTGCTTAATAAAGGTTATTTAATTACAATTTTTAGAGGCATATATTACCTTAAAAACTATGAAGAAAAGAAATTTAATACAATAAAATACTCGCCTTATGAATTACTCTCTATTGGATTAAAACTTAAAAAAGTAAAATGGTATTTTGCTCTGAATTCTGCTTTAAAATTTCTTAATCTTACACACGAAATCTTTCCTGTAAATTATGTAATTAACAATACCTTCAACAGAGTTAAACCTATAAAAATTGCAGGAACAAGTTTTTTCTTTATTAAAATAAAGCCCTCTTTATTTTTCAACATTAAAAAGATAAAAACTTCTAATAACTTCACTTTAAATTATAGTGATTTGGAAAAAACATTATTGGATTTTATTTACTTAAAAAGAGATATTGATTTAAAAGAATTTAAATTTAATAAAACCAATTTCCTAAAATATTTATCTAAATACAACAAAGCAACAAAAACAATGGTAAATAAAATCTTACAATGGAAATAAACAAAGCTAAACTAAAAGAATTTCTTTTATTTATTAAAGAAAAAACAAAGATAACCTCTCTTGAACTTATAGAAAAGGATTTTTACTTAAATGTGATTCTATCAAAATTAAATTTAAAAGAATATGCTTTCAAAGGTGGAACGTGTCTAGCAAAAATATATTTAGATTATTTCAGATTTTCAGAGGACTTGGATTTTACATTTGTAAATCAAAGATTATTAAAAAATAAATCAACAAATAAGATAAAGAAAATTTGCAAAGAAAAAATAAATGAACTTGGAAAACAACTTGAAGCTATAAATTCGGGTTTTGTCTTTGATAAATCCGATAGAAAATATGTAGAAATTGGAAATAACAATAAACTTATCACCTTTAAAATTTGGTATAACTCAATTTTTACAAATACCCCCTCATTTATAAAAATACAAATTAATTTTCTAGAAAAAATTAAGTTTGATGCCAAAATAAAAGAAACCTTATCCCTAATAAAAGAAAACTTGACAAATGAAGAGAAGATTTACTTTCAGGAATTTATCTCTTTTTATAAAAATAGAAAATTGCTTGCCTATGACATTAAAGAAATAGTATCTGAAAAAATTCGTTCTTTACTCACAAGAAAGGCAATAAAATCAAGAGATGCCATAGATCTTTTTTTTATTTATCAAAAATATAAAATTAAGCCAGAAGATTTTATAAAAGAAGCAAAAGAAAAAATAATTTTTGCTATTCAAAATTATAATAAATATAAGGAAAATCTTATCCTAATCCAAGAAGAATTGGCAAAGGTTAATTTCTCTTATAACAAAGTGAAGCACATGATAATCAAAGATTTTAAAAGAAAGAGCTTTGAAGATTTTGGAATAAAACTTAAATTACTTTTACTGCAAATTCTCAAAGAAATCAAGAAAAAATCAAACCTAAAATTATAATCAAACTCTTTTTTTTATTCATTCTTCGCTTAATAAATTTAAGTTTTTAAATTTTCTTTCAAATCCATATTTAGGAACAGAAAGCTTAATATTCATAAAATAACAAAGGGTTGAAAATTTATAAGTATTCTCCTACCGGACACTTTTGTTCAATCCCTTGAGCAGGAGTCGAACCTACGTCATTCGGTCTACAGCCGAAGGTAATAACCGTTATACGACCAAGGGTTAATTAAAACTTATTTTATCTAATAAATATTTCAACAAAGAAGTATTTTTAAAGTTTATTAGAGGGGATATATTAGTAAAAACCCCTTAAAAGAGATTAAATTAATAGGTTATTTCAGAATAGGATTCTAATCATTGTCCAGATTTTATTAAAATTGTATCTTGATTATTTATCTTTAACTAATCTTAGTTATTTATCTTTAACTAATCTTAATTATTCTTAGGTTCATTAATAAAAAATGAACGATTAGATTTTGTTTCTTTAACTTTATTATCCTTCTCATAAATTGCTTTTGCAGAAGGTAGTTCAAATTTTCCTATAATTCCAATTTTTGAATAAACTATATAACTAAAGATTCTTTCTTCTCCTTCAGTTAAAGATTCAATATTCCACTCGATTCTTTTATTTTTTAAATCAATTTTATCTGGGGAAACTGCACCGAATCTTTCATAAAGTTTAACTAATGGTGGTATTTTATCAATTATATTAATCTTCTCAATAAATTTTTTTGCACTAGTAATCAAAGTTACTTTTAATGCAAATTGCCCACCCTTTGTCTTAACAAAGGTGACTTTTTTTCTTAAACTTAAATCTCTTTCAAAGGATTTTTTAATAAGAATGAAAATAATGATAATTAAAATTATAATTAAGATGGGATAAAGCCAATTTGTCTTAATAATAATTTTTACTTCTTGATTAGGAATAAGGTTTTTTTCCCAAATGAAAATCTTTTTTAAACCTTGGGATTTTATCTCAGATGGTGCTATATTAATTGTAGTAAATAAATAAGAAAAAAAGCCTTTGCTGACCTCTATTTTTATTTGTTTATTAATATTTCCAATATTTCTTTTTATAATTTCTTGTCTTCTAATAATAAATCCTTCTTTTTTATCTAAAGACTCAATTCCCTCTTGTTCCAAAAATTTGATAATAGATTCAATAATTGCAATATTTTTTCTGAAATTTATTTCAGTATTTATCAAATAAGATCCAGCATTTAAAATTTTTAATTTATCTTTATTTATTTCAACAATCAATTCTTTTTCTTCTAAACCAGAAAAAGAAAAAGCATTTTTATAACTAAAAAATGCAGAATTTATATCAATTGTAAAATCTTCAAAGCTTTTATTAACTTTATTTTTAATAAGTATTTTAGAAAAAGTTGAACCGGGATTTAAAGGTTCAGCAGAAATAGAAAAAACATCTTTTAGATCAATTATATTAATTGTTAAAGTTTCTTTTTGAATTTCATTTTTAGAATTTTTAATCTTATATTCAAAAGTTAAATACCCTTTTTTTGATTTTAATGCTTCTTGCGGCATAATTTCTAAAATTATTTTTTTTGATTCCCCAGAAGCCATTATAAAAGACGTTTCTGAATTCTTAAAAGATAAATCAATTCCCACTAAAGAATAAATTTCAAAGGTTTCCTCTTCCCCAAGATTACGAATCATAAGTTCGAAAACAGCAGGTTCATTTAAATCAGCAATAACCTCCTTTAAAATTGGTTTTGAAGAAATATCTAAATTTATAGCAGAAATAAAACTAACTTTTATAAAAATTAATAAAAGCATAAATAAGAAAATATGGCATAATTTTGTTAATTTCATATATAATGTACAAAATTATTCTATTTAAAGATTTTTATTTAACTTTATATATTTCAAATTAATTCTTGATTCTAAAACTTCTCCATAAGATAATTAAAATACAGATTGTTAAAGAAAAGAGCGAGATTATAATTGGAAATTTAAATTCTATTTTTGTAAAAGAGATTATTAAACAGATTATCAATGAACAAAAAACCATTATCAAAAGTCTTTTTCTCCAACTTTTAATTTCATCTTTACAAAGATAAGACAAGAGTATTCCAATTGGGAATCCTATTAGGACTATTAATAAATAGAGTAAATTTAAATTCATGATATTCTTAAAACTTTTTTCTTTTTAAATTTTTTTAATCAATAATTCTTTATTTCACTACTTTTTTTAATAACGCTTTTCACAAAGGTTTAAAAGATAAAAAAAATATAAAAGGGTAATTAAATAAAATAATTTAAACATGGAAGAAAAAATTCAAAAACAAGAAGCTGAAGAATCTGAAGAAGCTGAAACTGAAGAAGCTGAAACTGAGGAAAAACCTGAAGCTGAAACTGAGGAAGCTAAAGAAGAACCAGAAGAAGCTGAAGAAGCTACTGAAGAACCAGAAGCTGAAACTGAAGAAGCTGAAACTGAGGAAGCTAAAGAAGCACCAGAAGAAGTTGAAGAATCTGAAGAAGCTGAAACTGAAGAATCTGAAGAAGCTGAAGCTGAAGAATCTGAAGAAGCTGAAGCTGAAGAATCTGAAACTGAAGAAAAACCTGAAGCTGAAGAATCTGAAGAAGATTCTAAAGAGTAAATTTATTTTTATTTTTATTTTTATAATTTATAGCAAGATTTTTAAATCCTTTTTTTTAATTAAAAGCATGTTAAAAGTAAGAATTAAATTAAAAGGATTAGATATTGAAAAATTGAATAAGATCTGTAATGAGATAAGAGAAATAGCAGATAAATCTGGAATTAATATTAGTGGGCCAATTCCCTTGCCTACAAAAAAGCTTAAGATAACAACTAGAAAATCTCCTTGTGGGGATGGAACTGCAACCTTTGATAATTTTGAAATGAGAATTCATTCCCGTATTATTGATTTGCCTGCAAATGATAGAGTTTTGCATGCGATTATGAAGCTTTATATCCCTAGAGATATTACAATTAAAATTGAAATGAGGGATTAATCAATTTTTTCTTGCTAAAATTCTTTGACTGAATAATTTTTTATTAGTTAACAAATTAAAATTCAAAAACTAAGAAATAGATTTACAAAGAAAATAGATTCACAAAAATTATTATAGCCCAAAGATATTATCTGATTTAGACAGATTTTTGATTATCTTTTTATTTTCTAAGAAACCTTTTCCTTGCCCAACCAAAATTTTTCTAAGCTTCAAAAATGCATCGCATAATTTTAATTTTAAAGGGCAAGATTCTTCACAAGCCTTGCATAAAGTACAATTATAAATTAATTTATCAAAATAATCATTATTTAATAAGATTGTTTTACCTCTTGGAGAATATTTTTCCTCTCTTAAAATTCTATAAACTGGGCAATTAAATTTACATAATCCACAATTAATGCATTTTTCAACTATTTCTTTTATTTCTTCTTTGGCATTATCTATTTCTATAGTCATTTTAATTATTTTTTGAATTTATTAGTCATGATTTGATTGATAAAATCTTTTTCCTTTTCAGATTTTATCTTATTTGGAATTTTTCTTGCAAAATCTTCTATTTTTTGTTTTCTTTCATCAGATGATTGAGATTTAAAAGTATCTTCATAGTCTTTTAATTGTTCTTTATAATCTGCAGATTTTTCTGCAAAACTCTTAGATTTTGCATCGAATTTACTAACTTCCCCCATAAATTCTTGCATTTTTTGTTCTGGATTTTCTTTAGTTTTTAATTCTTTAAAATTATTTAAACTAGAAAGTTCTTCAAAATCAATCAATTTATTTTTATTGAATTTACAATTAGGGTCTTGTCTTAATTTAATTCTTTTTATTAATTCTTTTTCCAAATCTTCTAAGAGATATTTTCTCTTCAATCCAATAATATATTTTTCAGGTTTCATCCGAATTTTTTTTATTAATTTAATAAATTCTTGTTTTTTTATGATTTCTTTTTCCTTGAAAAAACAACTAATTATTCCACTTCCTAAAAATCCAAAATAAGGAATTTGAGTTTTTTCTAAATAGATTATCATCTCTTTTAATTTATCAAAGAAAAAAATAAAAGTCTCATTAAGAGAATATTCTTCTGAAATTAATTTGCAATATAATTTATTTTTTAAGTTCGCTAATTTTTCATATTCCTCTGCGCAAATTTTTCCCCGATTAGAATCAAATTCAATAATCAAATTATATTTTTCAGGCAGATTTAATAATTTTGAAATTTTTGGGGGATAAAATTCAATAGAATTTATCATTGGTTCTGATTTTAATTTCTGAATTAATTCAAATAAGCCTTCTAAATTATCAGATTGAAAAACAGATATACTTCTCTCAATTTTTGGAACAATCTTTAAAACAACAGAAACAATAATCCCACTAATTCCTTCCATCCCACAAACATCCATTATATTTGTTTTAGTCGTACTCATTAATTCTCCTTTTCCATTAATAAAGTTAATAGTCTCAATCCAATCCTTAATAGTCTGGTATCGCATTCTCCTAGTAATTAACATATTTGAAGCAATTAAACCACCAATTGTGGCATCTTCATGATTTATTGGTTGAATTGGAAATTCAAAGCTAATCTTTTCTAATTTTTCATTTAATTCCTTTAGGGTCATCCCAGCACCAACACAAATTGTTTTTTGATCTATTTTCAAATCATAAATTTTATTCATCTTAGTTAAATCAATAACAACTGAATTATTTGGTACACTTCCCCCAAAAATTGTGGTTCCTAATCCCCTTGGAACAATATCTGATTTACAGGTTTTCACTATTTTTTTTACTTGCTCAATTGTTGTAGGGAAAAAGACTTTTTTTGCTTTTCCAAATAATTGAGAAGCATCTGTGTCATAACAAAGAAGATCTTCCTTATTTGTTCTGCCTATTTCATCCATCATTTTTAAAACAATCCTTTTTTAATTTTTTTGAATATCCTATTTATTTTCTTAATTTTAATTATTCCTCTTTATAATAAAATTCTTCTTCTTTTATTTCTTTTTCAAGATTCATATTAGCTTTAGTCTCTAAAAGAATTTTTTCTTCTGAACTTAAGCCCTTTTCTGTATTCTCAATCTCTTTTTTATTGTTTTTTTCTTCATTTTCTTTATTTTCTATTTTATTATTTTCTTCATGTTCTAGAGTTTCACTCTTTTTTTTATTTTTATTTGGTGAATTTTTCTTTATATTAAAGGCGTCAGCCAACACTTCAGACATCTCGATTATTTCAATATTAGAATCTTTTGAATTTTCTTTTAGTAAAATATAATTTTTTAATGAGCAAACAATAATCTTCTTAATATTTCTTCTCTTTGCTTGTAAAATCCTTTCTTTCGCAAGACTATCTGATAATTCTTTGTTTACAATTGGTAATCCTCCGCAACTTCCACAGCAAAAACTTTTTTCTCGAGAATTTTTAAATTCCTTTATTTTATAACCTAATAATTCTAAAATTTTTCTTGGCTCATCATAAATTTGGCAATATCTTCCTAGATAACATGAATCATGATATGCAATTTCCTCATACTTTTTATTTTTAATCAAATTTGGTTTTTGCTCTATCTTATCTAAAATCAATTTCCAAATATTTTCTACCTTAATATCCCAATCAGGTATTAATTCTGGATAATCTTTTAAAAAACATTTGTAACCTTCTGGGCAATTAGTAATTATTTTTTGAATATTATTTTTTTTAAATAATTCAAAATTCTTTCTTGCTAATCTCCTTGCCTCTTTTTCATAACCTGCCTCTAAAGCAGGTAATCCGCAGCAAATTTTTTCATCAATTATTTTAAAATTAATTTTTAATTTCAAAAAAATTTTTTTATATAATTCAAAAATCTCTTTTAATTTAAAATAACCCAAACATCCTGGAAAATAAACTGTGTTTGTTCTTTTGAATAATGAAAATAATACCATTTTTATTTAAGATTTAATTTGTTTTATCAGATAAAAAATCGTTTTTTATTTTTAAGCATATATATATTTTAAAGGATATTTTAAGTCTGATTGAATAATTTTTCATTAAGAAATTCAAAATTTATTAATTGAACATTAATAAGTGAACACTAATAAGTGATAACATAATCCAAAACTTTAAAAATAAAGAACTCTCCCTTAAAAAATGGAACCTAAAAATTATATGTCAAAAATAAATCTTAAAGAATATAAAAAGCGCATATCAAAAATAAATTTTAAAAAGTATGCTCCCAAAATAATTCAGGATGTTGAAACACTAGCCTATGTTACGATGACTGGAATTGGTGAATTAATGCAAAAAGCTGCTAGTTTAGGAGATATTAGATATAATTGGGCAATCGGTCATATCTCAGATATTGGGGCTTCAGGAATGATTACTGCATTGTGTTTGATGGCAACAAATAAAATAAAAAATATGCTTGCTATTACCTTAGCAGCCCCCACATTTCTCTCTATTTTAGAAATAGCACCCTTATTAGATAAAACATGTACAACAAAATATGATTTGAGTGATATTGCTTGTTATTATGGTGCTGCTCTTGCTGCTTTAGGTATAAAAATAGCCTCTGAAAAAATATTTAAAAAGAATTCAAGCAAAAGAGATTCAAAAAATCTTGAAAATATTATTGAAAAACCAAAGGGGATTTTAGGATAAATAAAATGAAAAAGAAAATCCCCTTAAATAAACTTGTTCAAACACATCCAGGTCCCCAAGAAGAAAAAATCTTGAGATTCATAAAATTATTGAAATCCAAAGGCATAAATTATCTCCCCCCAATATATTGTGAATATTCTAAATTAGATGATTTATATTATGTTTTTGATGGAACACATACTTCGCTAGCGAAACAACAAATGGGGCGCAAATATATTAAGGGGGAGGTAACAATTGTAGATTCCATAGATAAAACTCAATTATTATTTTAGTAAATAAAATCAAATTTTAAAACTTCAGCAAAAATTATTTAAATAGGGAAAATTTAATAATACCAAGTAATACAAGGGGGGTTAAAATGATCATAAAAAATGGCTATAAAAGTTAAGAAAAAAAGTGGAAAGATTGTTGAGTATCCTATTACAAAAGTCAAGAGTTTATTGAAGACAATTGGTTTTACTGGAGGGTTATTAATTAAAGGAACAAGTGATGTTTTCAGTGAAGCAAAAAAACTAACAAAACAAGGAATAATTTCAGCAACAAATTTTGAAAAAGCAATTGTAAATGCTGTTAGCAATACAAACAAAATTGCTATAGGCGCCACTCAAAAAATTACAAAAAAAATTCTAAAGTAATTTTTGTTTTTTATTTATTTTAAATTTTCAATATTTTTTTAGTATTTTCAGCAAAAAAGGGCGTACACCTCCAATTTTATGGGGGTGGCTAAAAGCCCACCTAAACTAAGAGAGATTTTTGGAATATTAATAACTGTGATATTAATTAGATTTATCAAATTTTATAACCCTTAAAAGTTTTTTGAAATTTTTTATGTATTAGATTTTTATCTTTGATATTCTAAAAGCAAGAAAAGGGGATTTAAGTCAAGAAAAACGCACATAAGAAAATAATTAAAAAATTTTAACCCCGGGATTTGGGAACGAAACAACTAAGTGACTAAATTTATCCAAAGTTTTTAAGTTATTTAAACAGATAGGTGGAGAGATAATTATTTAAATCTCTTTTATTGGAAATGCTTGGGGTGTGTATGAATAGTTTAACTTTATTAATCGCAGTTATTGCATGGTTTGCTATTGGGTATTTTATTTATTCAAAATTTTTAGAAAGAACACTTATTAAGACAAATGACAAGAACAAGACCCCGGCTAATTTTAAAAAAGGAATTGATTTTAAAAAAAGTAAAAAAATATTTTTGTTTGGGCATCATTTTGCATCTATTGCAGGGGCTGGCCCTATCATCGGACCAATACTTGCAGTTTCTTTTTTTGGTTGGCTTGGTGTAGTTTTATGGATTGCAATTGGAAGTTTTTTTATTGGGGCAATTCATGATTATCTTTCTTTAATGGTTTCTGTTAGGAATCAAGGCAAAGGCATTGCCAAGATTTCTGAAAAAGTTACAGGCAAGAAAGCATTTTATGTTTTTTCTGCTTTGCTTTGTGCGACATTAATATTGATTATCACTGTTTTTTCTGTGAGTGCTGCACAGTCTTTGATTGAGGTACCTGAATTAGTTATTCCTTTTTTCGGAATTACATTTACTGCAATTTTTCTTGGGCTTGCAATTTATAAATTTAATAAAAGTAAAGTTTTGTCAAGCTTTGTTGCGATTTTACTAACTATATTTTTTATTCTTCTTGGGATTGCTTTTCCTATTTCACTTCCTTTTTCAGCTTATGTTTCAAATATAATCTGGCTTGTTGTTCTCTTTATTTATGCCTTAGTTGTTTCACTTATTCCTGTTTGGGTTGTTCTTCAGCCTAGAGATTATATTAGTGCGACTAGTTTATTTATGTTCTTATTTTTGGGAATGATTTCTATTATAATTGTTAGGCCTATTATGAATGCTCCAGCCCATATTCCTTATTCTATTTCACAAATTCCCCTTTGGCCCATACTTTTTATTACTGTTGCTTGTGGTGCAATTTCTGGTTTTCATTCGCTTATTTCTTCTGGAACAACTTCTAAACAGCTTGAAAAAGAAAGTGATGGAAGATTTATTGGTTATGGTGGAATGTTGGCAGAAGGAATAGTTGCGTTGTTAGTGGTAATTTTTGTTGGGGCTGGTTTGAAATGGGGGACTGGGGTTGGGCTGAATTTTTTTCAAAATGCTTTTTCAGCAGGGTGGATAATTGCATTTGGACAGGGTTTTGCAAATATTGTTAATTCTGCGTTTTCATTTTTACCTATTCCTCTTTTGATTATTCTTGGTGCTTTAATTGTGAATATCTTTATTTTAACCTCACTTGATACTTCAACAAGAATTGGAAGAATGATTTTTTCTGAAGCACTTTCTAAAAAGTCTAAACTTAATAATCAGTTTCTGTTAACGCTTGCTATCTTAATTCCTGCATTTTTGCTTGCAATTACTAATTCTTATTCTACATTATGGAGGCTGTTTGGTTCTTCTAATCAGTTAATAGCAGCAATTGTCTTAATCGCAATTTCTGCCTATCTTATTAAGAAAGGAAAATCTGTTTGGTATGTTTTAATTCCCGGGATATTTATGATTATTACAACAATTGCTGCATTGTTGTATCAATTATTTAGTAAGGCTGGTTATTTATTTGGTGAATTTAATCTTGCTTTGGCAGTGATTTCAATTGTTCTAATTTTATTTGCAGTTTTTGTTTTTGTTGAAATTTTTTCTAAAATGAAAAATAGGTTCTTTCTTTTAAAATAAAAATGCACTTGAGCCAGGAATGAAACAACTAGGGGGAGAAAGAATATCCTCTTCACAATCGTTCAGAAAACGAGTATATTTATAAACTTTAATTTTTAAAAGTAATTGTTATGAAAACATTACAAGGAACACAAACCGAAAAAAATTTATTAAAAGCTTTTGCTGGGGAATCCCAAGCAAGAACGAGGTATGATTATTTTTCAAAACAAGCTAAAAAAGATGGTTTAGAGCAAATTTCTATTATTTTTGCAGAAACAGCATTAAATGAAAAAGAGCATGCAAAAAGATTCTTTAAATTTTTAGAGGGAAGGCCTGTCGAAATTACTGCAACTTATCCTGCTGGGAAAATAAGCACAACTTTAGAAAATTTAAAAGCTGCATCTGAAGGTGAAAATGAAGAATGGACTGAATTATATCCTAAATTTGCTGAAATTGCTGAAGAAGAAGGTTTTAATGAAATTGCAAAAGCTTTTCGAATGATAGCAACTGTTGAAAAAGCTCACGAAGAAAGATATAAAAAATTTTACAATAATTTAGAATCTGGAAAAGTTTTTAAGCACAATGAAAAAATTATTTGGAAATGCTTAAATTGTGGTTATTTGCATGAAGGCGATTCTGCACCTGAAGAATGCCCTTCTTGTTTACATCCACAATCCTATTTTCAAATTAAAGAAAATAATTACTAAAAACAATACCCCAATCCAGGAACTAAATAATTAGGGGTTGTGTAAAAGTGCTTAGAAATATTTCTTTTTTCTTTTAAATTTTTTAATTTATTAAACCGACGTTTAATATAAAAAAGAAAATTATAACTACTATTAAATAAAAACAATTATATACTGTTTTTTATTCTTCTTTATTATGACATATAATGTATCAGTTACTGGAATTGATGGTTGTGGAAAATCTACATCTATTTCTAAAGTAGTAGACGCATTAGCTTCTGCCTATTTAACAGCAAAAATTGGAAGACCTACTTACATATCTGGTCCAGAAGTACATGAAAGTAGAGAATATTTATTTGCTGGATTAAATAAGAGAATTGAAGGATTTCATACTTTTGCTAACAATCTAGAAAATAGATTAGGTGTTGCGTCTGTAAATATATTTAATGTATTCATATGGTCTTTAATTAATAAAAGAGTATTTTCAAAATATAATCCTGAAATTGCAATATATGGCAGAGATAGAATTATTGATTCTGCAGTTTATTCAACATGTTATTTTCCATTTACAAGAAAATGGTCTTCTGAATTAAGATTAAAGATTGCTCAGGCAATTTCTAGAGCTAAATTTTCTGATACAATAATTTATATGGATGTTGATCCAAAAGTTGCAGTTGAAAGAATTGAAAAAAGAATAGAAGAAGAAAAGAAATCAGAGATTAATAGAAAAAAAGGGTGGCAGATGCATGAAAACCTTAGGGATTTAACTAACTTAAAAAATTATTTTGCAGAAGCATTAGATTATTTATATGGTCATTCAGATATAGATTTACATATAATTAAAGTAAATAATAAGAGTTTACAAGAAGTTGCAGATGAAATGACACAAACAATATTTGATAAGGTGGCTAAAAAATAATTTTTCAATTTGGGGGGTATTGTGCTTTCGTTGTTTCACTCCTCACCCTTTATTTAACAAGGGATAAAAGTAAAAAACACGCCTGACCAAGGAATAGAATAGTATAAGGGGGTGTAATTAATTTAGAAATATTTCTTTTTTCTTTTAAATTTTTTAATTTAGATAGTTCGCTTCGCGAATTTATTCATATCTCAATGCATCAACAGGATTTAATTTTGATGCCCTATAAGCTGGAATTGCTCCTGCAATCATTCCTATTAAAACTGAAAAAACTAAGGCCCCGATTATAAGTTGAGGACTGACATAAGAAGAAGAGCCAAGCCCCCCAAGAAATCCCCTGCCCCCTCCACTGACAGCAGTTTGTATTCCTCCTAAGGAACTTATTGCCGTTGACGCAAAAAACCCAAGTATTAATCCTCCAATCCCACCGATTAATCCTATTAATGCAGAATTGAATAAAAATATTGTCATGATATCTTTGTCTTGAGCACCAATCGCTTTCATAATTCCTATTTCTTTTGTTTTTTCTAAAACAGAAGTAAACATAGTGTTTGCAATTCCAACAGCCCCAACAATTAAAGATATCGCAGCAATCGCCCCCAAAAAAATAGTCATAGTGTTCATTGTTTGTTGTATGGTTTCCTGCATTGAAGTTGGAGAAGAAACAGTAAAATCTCTTTTGTTCGCATCTATTATTCCATGGGACAACATTAATTTGCTTGTTATTATGCTAATTGTTTCATTCGATAAAGAAATGTCTTCTAATTTAACAGATATAGAATCAAACTTATCTCCATCTGCATCTTCTATAATAGTTCTTGCAATACTTACTGGCATATATATAGATCTTCCTTCTTCTAAAATTCCAACAACTTTAAATGATTTTCCGCTGATTGTAACTTTGCTGTTAAGTGGGATACCATTTTCAAAAGTAGAACTTACAATACTTCCTCCTAAAACAACAGAATAAGAATCTCCTCCTGTTAAGAATCGTCCAGAAGCTAATTGTTCTGTTGTAATGTCTTTCCATACATTTGCATCAACACCAGTTATGCTTAAAGTAGCGGTTTTAGTCAGATAGATTAAGTCTTCTCTCCCAGAAATTTGCCCAAGAATATATTCTATGTTTGGAAGATTTTTTAATATTAAAATATCTTTAGAAGTTAGATTTTTTGTATTTGTGTTAGATAAATCTTCTCCGCCAAACATCTGATTTCCTCCACCATCCCTGCTAATAACCATACGACCTTGTTGGGCTCTTGAAAATCCAGGAGTTATTGTTATAATATCTGCTCCAAAAGTTCCTAACCTTGATTCGAGCTGTTGTTGAGCACCTTTGCTTATTGATATAATAGAAACAACCGCAGCAATTCCAATTACTATTCCAAGAATAGTTAACCAACTCCTTAGTTTGCTATGGAGAAGGATATTTAAAGATAGCTTAAAAGATTTAATCGTCCTCATTTTTTCTCTTATTTCTTCTGATGATTATTACGATTAAGATAATAGTTAAAACCCCACTTGAAACAAAAGCAATAAGAAACCAATTATTATTTCCGCTACTTGAATTTTGTGAAGCAAAACCAGTTGCACTTGCTGATAAACCTGAAGAATCTGTTGTTGAGAAGGATGTTTGAGTAGATTGAACTTCTGTTGTTTTTGTGATAGTTTGCCTATTTCCCAAGGTGTCTGTATATTGAATTTCAACATTTAAATTAAAATTGCCTCTTGACTGTTGTGTTATTTGAAAAGATGCTACTGAATAATCCCCCTTGTCGAGATTTCCTATTATTGAAGAACTGCTTCCGCTGATTTTAAAATTAGATTGTGTGGGAATTATAACAGTTACAGAATTTGCAGGGTTTTTTCCTATATTTGCTACTGAAATAATAATCCCGCTTGAAGAAACATCTGAAACAGATATATCAAAATCCGTTTGTCCGCCAACAATTATGCCTGCTTTTGAAGTTTCAGTAGCTGTTCCATTTTCCTTTTCATAAGTTAATGTAAGTGTCAGCTCGTATAATCCCGGTTCTGCTGATGCAGAAGTGAAAACATCAAAATCAAGAGATTCATCATCTCCTTCTTCTAATTCTTCAATGCTTTTTTTATTGCTTGATCCAATAGGCAAGATATTTCCGCTTTTTTCTTCCCATGAAAAGATTATATTTTTCAAATCTTCATCTCCAGTATTTTCTATTTTAAAACTCAATTCACTTTTTTCTCCAGGAACTAAACTTGTTGGAGAAATATCAGTAACTTCTATATTATAATTGTTTGATGCTACTACTAAACGAAGCATGATTATAAATGCCAATGCAAAAATAATTAAAATTTTGGAGTTTTTCATTTCACAATTCTCCCATCTTTCAAGTTTATTATTTTTGTAGTATTCTTAAGCCGTTTAATAAAATTTATATCATGAGTTATAATAATAAGAGTCTTGCCTTGTTTTTTATGTAGTTGATATAACAAATTAATGACGGTTTCTCCTGTTTTGCTATCCAAATTTCCTGTAGGTTCATCTGCTAGAATTATTTCTGGATCATTTGCCAATGCTCTTGCAATAGCAACTCTTTGAGTCTGCCCCCCACTTAGTTCTGTAGGTTTATGGTGCATCCTATCTTTTAGTCCAACCAATTCCAATAATTCTTTTGCTCTTTCTTCTGCTTTATAATAATTATTTTGAAATTCCATAGGCAATGTAACATTTTCCAATGCACTTAAAGTAGAGATTAAATTAAACTGCTGAAAAATGAATCCAATTTTCTTGCCCCTTATTTTTGCTATTCGTGATTTACTTAATGAACGAATATTTTTATTTTCTAAAAAAATAGAACCTTTAGAGGGAATATCTAAACAGCCAATTAAATGCATTATAGTGCTTTTCCCACTTCCACTGGTTCCAGTAATGACTATAAACTCTCCTTTATTTATTGTTAAATTAATATCACTTATAGCATGAACCTGAATTTTCCCCATTTTATAGGTTTTCCAAACGTCTTTTAATTCAATTACTTTATTTTTCATTTTAAGTTTTAATTAAACTAATTTAATCTTTGAGTCTGTTGAGAATTCGGTCTTCCTTGCATAAGTTGAGAACAAATTTCATGATCATGATTTATGTTTCTGCAATAATAAAAACATTCCATCCTATTGTTATTGCAATAATCAGTTATTTCATTAGTATCTAAAGTATTTTCAAAAAAAGAAGTTACACTTTGTATTTGTTCATCAGTCAATTGTATTTGCATCTGTTGGACTCCTCCTATAAAATTTGGTGTATTCTTATGAAAGAAAAACATATATCCAAAAAATAAATTGCTTATTACTAATAGAATTACAACAACTATCATAAGTGTATTTGAATTTTTCATTAAATTAAAATCAAGTTCCTTATTTTTAAATAAGATGGATATAACGTCCATTTCCCTTATAAATGTTTAAATATAGTATTCACAATAATTTAACAGAATAAAATGCCACCATTTAACCCGCAGATTATTAGAAATTTTTTTAGTCCGGGATTTGGAACAGAGATAATCTACTCTCTGGTTATTATAGTCTGCAGTTTAATGATTTATTTTGGAACAAAAGAAATTTATGAATTAAGCTCCTATAAGGGGATTAAATATTTTAGGCAAGCTTTTTTATTTTTTGCAATCGCTTATTTTTTTAGGTCATTTATAAAATTTATATTAGTTTATTTTAGTGCCAACAGAATTTTAGATATTTCTCCAAGAATATTCACACCATTATTAGGTCAGATAACATTATTCCTTTTTATGTATTTTAGTTCTATGGCAATTTTCTATCTTCTGTATAGTGTAATGTGGAAAAAATGGAATGGAAATTCCAAGAAAATTTATTTCTCTCATTTATTTGCATTCATTATTTCTTTATTAATTATTTTATCAAGAAACGCATTAATTTATTTGGGGGTGAACTTTCTTTTATTCTTTATAGTTTTATTTATAGTTTTTATTTCCTATAAAAATACTAAGAAAAAGACAAAAGGGTACAAGCATGATTTATATGCTATTTACTTATTATTATCATTTTTTTGGATACTTAACATTATAGATATTCTAATCCCTGAATTTTTGCAGACATTTCAAATCTTCATTTATATAGCATCTTTAATCATTTTCTTAATGATGCTTTACAAAGTTCTTAAAAAAGTTGGTTCTACTTAAGATGGCAAAAAGAAATAAATTAGAGATTATTAAAGATATATTGACAATAATTCATTCCAACCATAATCATATAAAATCAACCCCGTTATTAAGACAATCGAATATTTCTACTGCAAGATTTAAAGAGTATTTTAATGAATTAGTTGAAAAAAAATTTATAAAAGAAATTAATAATAAAAATAATAAATCTATTTCTTTAACAGATAAAGGATTTAAATTCTTAGAAAAATATAAAACAATAATTAATTTTATTGACGAGTTTGAATTATAAAAATTTATTTATCTTCGCCTTTTGTGGCGACTTCTTTTTTAGAAAAAAAGAAGCAAAAAATCCACACCCTTCAAAATGGTCAAAAAGGTAACACGCTTGACTCTGGGATAGAATAGCAGAAAGGGGTGTAATTAATTTATCTTTTTCTTTAATAGATATTAGTCAGGCGTTTTTCTGTTAAATTCCTGCTAAGTTCTTTGACCTTAGAATATGGGTTCAAACTGCGTCCGCAGAGTTAGGGATTTGTTAGTGTTAAGTATAAGGTACTTTATTATAATTTTTTTGGGCGAGAAAAAACGAAGAGTTTATATATAATGTCTTATATATAGTTATATAATATGGTTCAAACACAAATTTTGCATAGTCCAACATTAGAATCTGTAATTATGGTAGAAAAGACTATAAAAAAATATTCACAAGAATGTGGAAAGTACCAATTATGGAAAAAATTACCAAAAAAAATGATGTATCAAACATTTCAAGTAATATTAGACTATTTACAGAATTCAGGAAAAATTTTAATTGATAAAGCAGGATGTGTTATTTGGACATATGATCCAGAAGGAATAAAGAAATTACTTTCTATAGGTGTAAAATTAAGATGAATTATAAACCTAATTATATTACTTTTAGTGATAAAAAATTAGAATCAACTTTTGAAGGTTTAAAAACTGGTAATGTTCAAGATAAAAAACTATATAGATTTATTGATAGAGCAACAAAAGATATCAAAAAAGATCCCACGTGTGCTACCAAAGTACCAAAAAGACTATGACCAAAAATATACATACAAAAATATTCTATTACTAATCTTTGGAAATATGATTTACCATCTGGATGGAGATTAATATACACAATCAAAACAGATGAAGTAATGATTTTAAGCGTAATCTTAGAATGGTTCAATCATAAAGAATACGAAAAAAGATTCAAATACTAATTTTTCCCGCCAAACTTCTAAACAAAAAAACAAATCCCAAATTAAAACTAGCATAAGATTATCAACAATTTATTATTAATAATCTCTTCGGGAGAATTAAATTAAGGCGCCCAATTCGGGAATTAAACAACTGAATGGGGTGTAAAACTTCCCAGGGAATTATTTAATACCTCCTAGATCATTGAATTATTTTTCCGTTCTAAAAATTTATTGGAAAATAGTAGACCTTTAATAAATACTCTTATTAATTATGGGTATACTTAATCTACCTTTTTCACTCTTTACTAAACATATACCACAATTATCCAATTTCGCAACATCTGGAATCTCGTTCCAAGGAGTTTTAAGAACATAACCAATAATTGATTTTAATGGTCCTCCATGGCATGAAATAAGAATATTCTCATCAGATGAATGCGAATTTATTATTTGAACAAATCTATTTTGTGATCTTGATATTAAACTTTCTAAGGATTCCCCATTTTTTGGTGTAAATTTAATTCCTTCTATTTTCCATCTCTCTTTTAAATTTGGGATTTCTTCATAAATTTCATTCCATAATCTTGTTTGCCAATCTCCAAAATTCCTTTCATTAAGATCTGAAAGTTTTATTATTGGATATTTCATCCTAGTTACAATTTCTGTGGTATCTATGGCCCTTTGTAATGTGGAAGTATAAACCGCGTTTAAATTTATATTATCAAAATATTTTTTAGTTGTTTGTGCTTGTGCTAAACCAATATTATTTAAAGAAACATCTATTTGCCCTTGTATTCTTCGTTCATCATTCCAGTTCGTTTTTCCATGTCTCAATAAATAAATCTTCATTTTATTTCCCGATTAAAGTTTGTTGATATATCTCTTCAATTTTATTATAAGCTTCTATGAGAACCTTTGGATTATATTGTTTGTTTGATTTTAATCTGAACAATTCACAAAATACTTTTAAATTACCATATTTTTTTTCACTTTGTTTTAGAATTTCATTAACACCATCTAAAAACCAACCTTCAGAAGCTAGGCAAAAAGTAAGAATATTTTTTATAGCAGAGCCTGTTAATTTTAATTTGTCAATTTGATTAGGCTTTTTTATTTCCCCTCTTAAAATTATTGATCCGTTTGAAGAATAAAGTTTTCTAAGTTTAGTAATATAATAATGGGCTCTTTCAAATGCATCAACCTTGATTCTTTTTTTATCTAAAATATAATTTATAAAAACATCCCCTGAATTGTATAAGCATTTCTGCTTTCCTTGTCTAATCATCTCTAAACCCCACCCTGTAAAAAATTCAAATGTACCTTTACCTTTAATCCCCGCATTAAATTCAGCTAATGAGAATGGTTTTATATCAACTTCACTTTTAGTTTTAGCGCAAGCCCAAGTTCTCAAATTTTTTATTTTATTAAGTTCTAAATAATCTATTTTGCCCACAATGTATATCAAATCAATATCTGATAAGCCTTCAATAAAATCAGCATTATTTCCACTACCAAATAAGATGATTGCCTTTAGGTTATCATTTAAAATCTCAAGGGATTTACTTACAATAACTTCAAGTTTATCTTTTAGTGATTTGGTTACCATTCTGTTTCCTTTCTTTATCTGTGAAAATCCATTTTTTTATTATCCTTGAATTATTAGAACAATCAGTGCACATTTCTAAAAATTTCCCGTTCTTAATTTTTCTCCTAAAATCTTTGCTTTTCTGAGAATTCCAAATTTCTGAAATTTCTTGCTGTTTTAAATTACCTAATCTAATTTGACCATTGTAATCATAACAACAAGGGAATACTTCTCCATTAAATCCTAATGCCATCCCATTAAGGCAGGGATAATTGTTCCTATTTGAAGAAGATTTATTCTGATTTTTTTCGTATCGAGAATATTTTGTTCCTTCTGGCACAAATCTTTCAAATGTTTTTTTTGAACCATCCATCACATTAAATGATTTTAAAACAAATTCATCAAACCCATTTTCTTCAGAAAATTCCCTTATTTTTTCAATATCTTCAATATTTTTTTTATTTACAACAGTTTGTATAGCAAGAATCGTCGAAGAATCTCTTAGTTCGTTTCCAACTCTTTTTGCCCCATTTAATACTTTGCATAGACCTCCCCCCTTTTGGTGAAATGCATATGATTCTTTTGTTATTCCATTAATTGAAATGACCAAAACATCCAAAGAAGAAAGAAAACTAATATCCTGAAAATCAACTATCCCCCAACCATTCGTACTTAAGATTTTCTTAGCAGAATAATTTTTTATTCCAGTTAGTATCTCTTCAATATTGGGATTTAACAAGGATTCTCCATAAAGCCATAAAAAGGCTTTTTCTAATTTATTTCCGACATCCATGAATGCTTTGAATAAAAAATCCGAAGGCATATGACCATTCCCCCTATTTAAATAAGGATTGGGGCAACCCACACATCTGTAATTACATATACTACTTAATTCAAACATCATTTTTTTAGGAGCGGTTGGCATTTTTTATTTCTCCATTAGGAATAATAATCTTCGAAAAATATTTAGTTAAAAGTATTTCTTCAGGTGAATTTGTGATCCGCTTCTCCAGAAATTTTTTTAATTTTCTTGCTCTATTAGATATTTCTTGATCTTCAGTATTTTTTAAAAATAGTGCCAATGTTAAACCGCAAAGATGATATCTGGCATAATTTATATTTCTACTAAATTCCTGATTATTTATTAAAGTGTTTGCTATATAAGTTTTTTGCAGTGAGGTTGAAATTTCTTCAGGTAAGAATGCACAGATATAAGCAAGATCTAAAAAGGGATTATTTTTTGACGCCATCTCAAAATCAATAAATGTAACAACATTATCGTTGATAATAATGTTTGTGGGAATTAAACTTCCATGAATATTCGTCTCTATAGAAGTTTTTTTTCTAGAAAAAACTTTTTCTAAGGCCTTTGCTGTTGGATTATCCATTTTGTATCCCAATTTTTCATATAATTGAACAAGATCTGTTAAATCAAATTTCGGATCTCTTCTAAAAGAGAAAGATTTCCCATTTTTATTTGCACTATAATTATGTAATTCAACAAGTTTTTCGGCGATGCCTTTAGGGTTTTGTATTTTATTTTTAAGTGTTTCCCCCTTCACAAATTTATATAAAATAATATTATTATTATCGTCAAAATCAATAAGTTCTGGAGCTAAACCACTATCTTTTAAAGCTAACAAAGTATCCCGTTCACACGCGTAAAAATCAAATTTAGAACTCCTATGAATTGTTTTTTTAACAATTAGTTCTTGGCCACTCTTATATAGTTCAACCAAATTCCTCTTTCCACCAGTTAATCTAGTTAAATATTGCATTTTTGTTTAATTAATTTTATAGACTCTTTAATATTCTTATTTTGAATTACTGGAATGTTATTTGTTTTGGCAATTTCTTTTATAATATTGCCAATCCTTAGAATATTATTAATGTCAGATTCTGAAATATCCCTCCTTGAGTGAGTTGAACTTTTAATTCTCTTTTTAATATCCTCTATGTTACAATCCAAAATCACAAAAAAAGAGATTTTATTTAAATCAAGATATTTAGGTAAAAGATGGTTTCCTTCAATAATAATACTTGTTCCTTCTTTATACGCCCGATTTATTATTGCATTTACAGATTTACATACTATTTTCGCTTGCTCTTTAAAATTAGATTCAAGATTCTTAGAGTCTTTTGGTCTAAAAGTGTATGAATGCAATACTGGGAATTGTTCTTTTTTTAAATAAGATTTTAAAATTTCACGTATAAAACCAGTACCTAATCTATGGGTTATATTCATAGAATGAGAAATTTCTTTGGCAAGAGTTGTTTTACCAGTTCCAGCTGTTCCACCAATCAAAATTATTTTATTGGCCAATTTCCTTACTTAGATATTTATTTTCAAAAGTTCTGGAATTACAACTATTGCAAGTATTTGGATGTTTTTTGTTTACAAACATTGATCTTATCTTATTCATTTCATCAGAATATAATATCTCTGACAAACTAGATTGATGTATATTACCTAATGGATTCAATGGTTTTTTACAGCAAACATATGCCTCACCATTTGGGAAAATTGAAAGATGGTGCCATGGAACAAAGCAAACATTATTTTCATAGAAACCAAGGGCTACATCGCCAAATTCTGCTTTTTCTATTTCATCATTATTAGAACCAAATAGGTGTCTGTCATAATCTGGGTAAATTTTCATACTTATTTCCCTTGCTAATTGTTCTATTTGTGGAAATATTACCTTATTAAACTTGCTAATTTCTTTTCTGGTCATCAATAATAAATCATCCTTAGTATTAAAACTATTTAATGAACTTTGTCGGAAATCATAGGGAAAGAAACGGATACTATCAACCCCCAAATTATATGCCAATTTTGCAATATGTGGTAAATCTTGATAATTATTTTTAGAAACCACAGTTAAAATATTAACCTCAGCAGCATTTCCATGCTTCTGTTTTTCCAATGTTATTGTTGATATTGATTTAATAAGTTTTTTGAATGCATCTTTTTTACCAACAGCTCGATCATGAACTTCGGCAATATGCCCATCTAGGGAAAAGGTCCATTTTCTTAATCCATTATTTATAAGAAATAATAATTCTTCAGGATTAAGATATGAACCATTAGAGATTATTCTGAAATTAATATCACGTTTTACTCCATAACAAACAATTTCTGCTAAATCTTTTCTTAATGTTGGTTCTCCACCAGATAAACTAATTTCTCTTAAACCCAAGCCTACTCCTTCGTCAATTATTTTTTTTACGTTTTCTGCAGGAATTTCTTCTTTTTTATCTTTTTCCCAATAATCGCATTTCAAACACCGCAAATTACAATGATCAGTCAATTTTAATTTTATAGTTTTTAATTTATAAAATGTGGCACTCTTTACTCTTTCTGATAACAATTCAATTTCTTTTTTATTCCATAGTTTAAGCATTTTATTAAATTTCCTTACACTATTTATTAATGGTAAATTATTTAAATACTTTATGGTTATTTTTTAATAATGATTGAAATAAATACAGATAATTATAATAATTTAGAAAAAATTTTGAGAGATCAAAATTTAGAAAAAAGATTTCAATCATTTTCCACAATACTAGTAAAGCCAAATTTAGTTCACCTAAGATCCCCTGAAACCGGGACAATCACCCATCCAGATTCTTTAAAAGAAGTTTTAAGATATTTGCAATCATTTTATAATGGAAGAGTTATAATTGGTGAATCATCTTCATATTCTGAAAAGAATATTGGAGCAATTTTCAAATTGGGGGGATTAGATAAGATACAAAAAGAATTTCCAGGGGTTGAAGTAATTAATCTAAGAAAATACCCCCATGAACCAGTTGATTTTCATGGTCAATATCTCAAAGAAATTTCTTTACCATCAGGCATCGGTGATTGGGGTATATTGAATCTAGCAAAAATGAAAGAGCATTGGATAACTGGGATAACCGCTGCTGTGAAAAATTTAGTCGGACTTATGCAAGATCCTAGAATCATTCATGATTATCCGGTTCATAGAAAAAATATTGAAATTCATGAAAGGATAGCAGATCTATACTTATCAATATGCAAAAATATTGTACTAAATATTGTTGATGGAGTTATTGGAATGAGGGGCGGGCAAGTTGATGGAACGACTATTTATCCCGGAAAAATTATGATAGGTACAGACGCTGTTTCAATAGATAAAAAAGTTAGGGATTATTTTAAGCTTTCTGATGGAAACCCCAAATATCTTGAAATCATTGGAAATGCTCAAGAGGGGGGTATTTTGTAGAATGAACATTACGCGATTATTAAAAGTAAGAAATGAGATTGATGTAATTGAAGAAAATTTAGAATATTATGCAAACCAAGGAATTCCATCGATTGTACTTGACAACAATTCTGATGATGGTACCTTTGAAATTTGTAAAAAATATGAACGCTTAGGAAGTATTGTAATGCTTGATAGAATAACCACCCAGGGCTTTGAGCGAGAAAAAATTCTTAAAAAATTAGATAAAATGTGTGAAAAATATGCGCCAGATATTGTTGTAATGGCTGATGCAGATGAATTTATGGAATCGCCAATTTTTGGGCAATCTCTAAAAGATGGAATCCACCAACAATTCCAGAGGGGATACAATTTAATTCAAATGGCTAGTATGGAATTCTGGATGACGGAAAAAGATGATCTTTATAAAAAAAAAGTGATGGAAAGAATTAAATATTATTCCTTTTTTTTAGCACAACATTTCAGAATTTATGGTTTTGTTCCTAGAACATCCCTCGTTGATTATAATAATCATGCTCCTAATTTTCCAAGGGATCATAAAGTAAAACTCTCTGATGAAATATTTATTACAAGGCATTATAAATTTAGATCTCTTGAACAAGCACTAAAAAAAGTTAGAAGGGTAGTGCCAACAAAGGGTAAAATAGATGTTGGTTTTCATTATGTTAATTTTGATGATAATGAAAAAAATTATATCATTCCAGCTAATAAATTAAATTTTTATGCTGAAGATAAAAATTGGTCTTTTGAAGTTGTTTATTTTGGTGGTCGCATGAATAAAGATGAACTTAAAGAATATCTTGGTATAAAGACCGATGATGAAATGAATTTATGGTTTAAAAATCGTAACCCATTTTATAGAGAATTGCCGATTAAATAAATTTATATTTCACTGGTAATGGGATTATGAAATATATTATTTAATAAATGTAGAAAGAAAAAACACACCCCCTAATAAAACAATCCCAAAACAAAAATAAAACACGCCCGATCCGAACTTCATACCATCTTGACTATTTCAAAGGGTGTGATTTGTATATGCCTATATACAAGTTACTTTTAAATAATAGTTCATTATCAAGAATATGAAGATTGATATATATAAACATAAAGAAAGATATTTTAATTGGAAAAAAAAGTATGAGCATTCTAATATTGAAAATATTTCAAAAAAAAACTCAGATACTATTAAGAAATATCTTTTTGATATGGAAAATGGAATAAATATTTCTATTATGAGCCAAAAAGGTTCAAGAAGTTATACTCGCTTAAATAATCTTAAACAAAGGTTGGTTTTTCTTGCAAAAGGATTTGAAGAAAAATTAAATTCAGATTTAGAAGAATTAAAAGAAGAGGGGGTCTTTAAGTTTTTCAATAATATGAGGAATGGGGAGATAAAAAGGAGAGATGGAAAAGAATATAAATCTGTCGCCGATTTTGTTAAAATATTCAAGGCATTTTGGCATTGGCATATGAAGGTTAATAAAAAGAATGGAAAAGAAATTGAAGATATAACAACAGATTTAGATACCTCTACAACAAAACCAAAATGGGTTTATTTAACAGAAGGGCAAATAAAAAAATTATGTGATAACGCAAAATATGAATACAAAATTTTAATTATGTTTTTATATGATACTGGGATAAGAAGCCCCTCAGAATTAATTAATATTAAAGTTTCTGATTTGTATAATAATTTTAAAGAATTAAATATAAAAGATGAAATAAGCAAAACCTTTGGCAGAAGGATTAAATTAATGTTGTGTTCGGAAATGCTTAAAGAATATATTAAAAATAAAAATTTGAATTTAGAAGACTTTCTTTTTCCAATAAACCCCCCCGTGACAAATAGATATTTACAAAGATTGGCACAAAAAGTATTTGGAGATAAGGTTTCAGAGGCAGGGCAAAAATATTCCCAATTAACCTTATATGATTTTAGGCATTGTTCTTGTTGTTATTGGTTGCCAAGATATAAATCTGAAAGTGCGTTAAAATTTAGATTCGGTTGGAAAAAATCTGACAGAATCCATTATTACTCTGAATTAATTGGAATGAAAGACACCATTTCAGAAGAAGATTTATTAATTGATACAACAAAAACAGCAATTGAGAACAGATTAACAGAAACAGAAACAGAGAACACCATCTTAAAAGACAAAGTTGTTTTTATGGAAAAGAAATTAGAGGAAATTCAGAAACTAACAAATGTTTTGTTTAATCAAATGGCTAATCCTCAAGAAAAATACCTGTCTTTTAATGATTGAAGAAATAAGAAACGGTTTTCTGCATTTTAGGGGTTTTCCCTCGATAAAACGCTTTAATAAACCCCTTATAGACGTTAAAAAAACCTTTTCGTGATGTTTTACATACAGAAAATAAACTATAAATATGTTTTATTTATTTGTAAGGATTGCAAGAAGTTTTAATTTTAAAAAGGGGGTCTTTAACTGTATTGTTACCTTAACGGTTGGTAGGTAGCTTTTTAAGTTTGTGAATTCTGTTTATTTTATGGGAAATAAAGAAGAATTAGTCGCTTATCTTAAAAAAGTTAAGAAAATAGGAAAAGCAGAATATAAAAAAATCGCTGAATTATTTGAAAAAGTGGTTGTAGAAGATATTTCTCAAATATGGGAAAAACATAAAGATAAGATTGATATGAGGTTAAATAATATTCCTGTTTGTTTAGAGGGGTCTGCTGTTAATTCTTCAACTGCTTTCGGTTTCTTGATTGAAGAATTTCTGGTCCAACAATTACCAAAAGACGAATATTACACCTCAGATGGAAGCACCACAACTTCGGCTTATGATGTCAAATTGAAGGATGATGAGAAAATTGAATTATTAGTCAATCTTAAAGTAGAAAAAGAAGGAAGTAATAACAGTGGAGTTTGTGCAGGAAACATTTTAAAAAACTATTATGATAGGGATGATAAGCCAAAATTATATTTAATCTTAAAATCTAAATATAAGATTGATGAGAAAAATAGTAAAGTGGTGTTTAAGGGAATAGAATCTCTTTATTTAGAATCTTTTTTAACAAAAGAGGGTTTGTTAAAATCAGATAGTAGAAATTGGAGTAATGTGTTTAATGCTCTTTCAGGAAGGATACAAATTCCAACTAAATCTAAAATGAAAGGGATAGGAATTAAAGATATTCCTGAACCCGAGATAATATTAAGATTTATGGATGATTTAGGAGATAGACTTCTTGCTACAAAGAAAAATTAATCTATTAATTTCTTAATATGCTCTGCTATTGCTTTTGCTAATCCAACGGGAACAGCATTTCCAATT